>ODAI010500971.1_pt1 | contig 57520 bp, 50 predicted proteins | sample 1539321 | NCBI WGS metagenome assembly ODAI01 (sample SAMN02144231, study PRJEB22623) | gut metagenome | biome: sheep rumen | host: Ovis aries | place: New Zealand | reverse complement strand
GCTGCAGTGCCCCAGGGGCTTTTTGTGTCTGTCCAGTACGATCCACATACTGTCCTTCCCTTCCTCCCCCTTCGGAGGATGCGCTCTCGCGCCTTGTGCTGCGGCGGCACTTCTGCCGCCGCGTCCACTCGTCTTTGTTATGGCCGCTTCTTACCGCTCGGCACTGCCGCTTGTCGGACGCCAAAGGCGCCCCTAACCCGGCTGCGGCTGTTTAACCTCGTGCGGGCTCTGCGTGCTGTGGAGGCACACGCTGGCCCGGTGACGACCATAACGTCCGACTCGGACCGTGGTCCGGAGGCCGGAGACTACTCAATCATCGTTGGACAGCCTGCATAAAAGACGTTCTCCTTTCGGAGACCGGAGCTTTCATGCTCGGCTATTCAATAGCCGAGTTGATTGACCATATGGACGATGGCCAATGTTTCAAGGGTACATGTCGGGACGATAAATATTTTCCTGGATGTTATTGGCATTTTCTTCTCCCTGCTTTTTGGTTTTTCTATGTTATCGCCTTTTTTGACCAGCGCAGAAATTCATGCCCTGGCGGCTTCCCGCAGCTTTTTGATATACCGCTTCTTCGGCGATCCCGTTTCAAACTTGAGCAGGGTATCGAGGTAGCGCATGCCCTCTGCCGGGAGGCCCTGGAAAATAAGAAGGCAGGCCTTCTCGTCCATACACCAGCATGCCGGGTGTTCCGTCAGGAATACCAGGTCGGAAAGCCGTCGTTCTTTTGATACTTCGCTCTCTTTGCCGGCATATGCCGCCTTTATGCGCGCCGGGAAAGCGAGCTCAGTTGTCCCGCGTTCATTCATCCGCTCACGGTTTGATGCGGCCGCAAACCTGCGCGTGAGCGGAGAACAGCTGTATCCGTGATAGGTGCCGTGCTTCCCTTCGCCCCTTGTTGAAACCAGGAGCCCGCCTTCCACCATGTCGTTTGCGGTCCTGACAATCTCTTCTGACGAGATGAGGCTGAAGTGCCTGTCGTAATCTGTCCTGGTAAGTATGTTCAGTATATCCATTGACAGACCTCGAAGAAGTGCCGGCAGCGTGTTTGTCGTGATATACCGGTTGTTCCTGGATACGACCTCGGCGATCGCTGCGGGCAGCACCTGCCCGAAGAACGGCAGGGTCATGATCTCTTCCTGCTCTTTCTTTTCTGCTGCCGCGATCTCGGTGTCAAGGCTCTTCATCTCAGCGTGCAGAGCCCTCTTATAGGATGCCTTGAGGTCTACATTGAGGTATCTCGTCTCGTTGTGAGCGTTGGATATGATCCCGATCCGAACGTGGTCCTGGTCCTGCATCTTGTACGTAAAAGAGACTTTGCCAAAGTGTTCCAGTTGACCGGCCGTCTTTTCGGCGTATGCGGCGATCTCCCTGATCTTTGCGGCGTGTTTCACCGCCGCAAAAGCAGTCTGTCTTGTTTCCTTTTTGGGAATGGTTATCTGAACGGTGTCCGTGAATACATCGTAGGTACAGCAATGGCCCTGCGCAAGCCGGACCTTGGCTTTCCCGGTATGGCTGTCAAACCTGACCTCCAGCACACGGGGATCTGCGAGCGCAAGCAGGCATGCAGCCTTCCTGCCGCCTGCCGCTTCCAGTATCGCGGGGTCGCTTAAGGCTTCCAGCTTCGAGGGTTTGATATTGCATTCGCAGAGTATCTTCTCCGTCTCCTTGCGCACTCGTTCTTCAACGTCTTCATCGGAAAGCCGCAGGTTCACGGTCGGCACCAGGAGCTTCTGCTGCGCCGTCGATCTTTGGAATCCCTTCTTGTTGATGGCGTAGGTGGCGTCGTTGACACAGAAGCGCGTGCATTCGGGGTGTGTGTTGGCGGTAACATACGCGCTCTTTCTGTCTTCTGAAATACGAAGCACCGGGTCGCACTTAAGGCGCTCCTGTTTCCATTTGGACGTGCTGAATTCTTTTCTGAGCCACTCTTCGTCCTGCTGCGTGATCACGCGTTCCGGAGCCGTTGTCTCTCCCTGCCCTCCGACTGTGACGCCCCGCAGCGCCTCTATGCCGGTGTTGGCTATGATCATGAGCGTCTCCGGATCAACGGGGAACTCGCGTTCCTTGATGCGGATCATGATCATGCCCGCCTTTGAGATCCGGCTGTACTCGATGCTGTCTGCATACTGCGGCGCGGCTTTCTTCACACGCTGTACGGCTTCCTGGATGTACAGCGCTGCGAGTATTTTTCGTTCTTTTTTGGTCAGCATTCTATATCCTCCTGCTGTTCCTTTTGTGGTCCTGTATGCGTCCGGGCGCTGACTCCTCTCACGTCGAGACGACGTGAGCTTCCTTGCGGTGTCTTTCGTGAAATAAAACCTATAGGTGTTAGCGCATGCCCATCAGGAAACCCATGAGCTCGCCCGTTGTCGTTACCTGTGCGGCCGCGTTTGTGTATTTCCTGTAAGTGCCTATGATCGAATCCCCTGTGTCCCAGTCATCGAAAGGCTCCGTGTTCATCCAGAAGACGGTTCGGGCCTTTCTCGCCATCGCCCGGAAATAATCTTCACCGCTGTTGTTGGCGTTGTTCCTGGCATCGCCGATCCAGATGATGATCGTGTCCTTCGTTATCTCGGACATGTGCCCTTCATAGAACTCTTTCAACGGGGTATAATAATCTGAATATACGCCCCGTGTCGGGATCGTGTTAAGGACGCCCTTAAAAGCGGCTTCTCCCTGATTCTCATACAGGATGTCTGAGATGTCGTACAGGCTGTTCACGAATGCGTAGGTTTTGCATCCGCCAGGGAAGACGCTGCACATGGCGGACATGAACGCGATCATCATTTCCGATGCCTCGCGGCAGGAACCGGATACGTCAAGGAAAAGGATAAGCTTTGCTTTCTGCCGCCCGGATTTCTCATAGACCAGCTGAAGCGGGACCCCGCCCGAGGCGCACGCTTTTTTGATCGTTTCCGACATTCTAAGCTTGAGCCGGTGCCCTGTCCGGATATTGCGGGTCATCCGCGTCCGGAACTTGCGCGCATTGTCCTCGATGTACCCGCGGATCCGCTGCCGGTCTGCATCTGTAAGCTGGCTGAAGACCATCGAGAAGACAGGATCACTGTCAAAAAGTGTCTGGATTGCGTTATGTGCTGAGGCTTTGTCAAATACCTGGCGGTGGTTCTTTGAAGCAGCTTTTTTGATCACGGCAGGCTCTGTCCCGCGCAGCAGATCATCCAGTTTTTTCTGTATATTTTCCCGTTCTTTTTCTGCTTTTGCGATGTCTGCTTCAAGACGTTTCTGTTTTGACTCAGGGCTTTTCCGTCCTTTTTCAATCGCAAGGAGGAGCTTTCGCTGGTTGCCGATCACCAAAAGGAGTGCTTCTGCATCCGGCATGGCGAGGCACGGGCCCAGAGCGCTCTTAAGGTGCTGCATGAGATCGTCTGTCTTTTTCGGCGTATAGGCACTGAGCGGCGGGACATTTTCCGGGCTTTCGCATCCGGCTTTTGCGGCAGCCTGTTCGATCTCCTCACCCGCAGTGCCGCTGACTCCCGCTGCTGCGAAATGCATGTCCCGGAGCAGGCGGTAGTCCGTGAGGTCCCCGAAGAGCTTTCTGTAAGAGGCGTCTACTTTGGAGACCGTCTTTTCGAAGCGTGCCGCCTTTTCCATGTCTAGAATGGTGGCGGGTCCTGTCTGCCTGCCCGAGCGGATATCTGCGAGTTCCTGCTGCTTCTTATCGATACGGGCGTCGAGATTCCGCTGTCGTTTCCTGGACTTTTCGACAGCATCTTCGAAGGCCTTCTTCTGTGCGTCCTTTTCCTTAAGGAAGACGCGTTCGTGCTGCAGAAAGGTCTTATAGTCCCCCGGGAAGGCGGCTGCCTCCTTCGGATTCTTCACGAGCAGGGCTGAAAAGATCCCGGCATAGCTGTCAAAGGATGAAATCCTGGCAGCGTGTTCCGCATCTGTGCTTCCAAGGAGCCGGAATGTAAGCAGCGGAAAGTCCTGGGGGACATCGTATCCTTTCTCCCGGAAGAAGCCCTGCATACGGATCACAGTGGCGGCAAGGGAGCCGTCTGCGTTTACTGCAAGGCCGGCGGGGAGATGCGGACCCGTGTCCCGTCCTGCGGAAGTCCGTATCGGTCCCGGCGCGGCGTTTCCGGTCTCTGCGGCCATAGTCGGTCTTTCTCTTAGGCCCGTTTCCATATCTCCTCCCCGTTCTGTGTAAGGATGCGCCTTACAGCCCCTTCATCACGGTTGTTCTTCACCAGGATGCCGAGAGCATTCACCGCCAGTTCCTGCGTGATCTCATCAGACATCGACAGGAAGCGCGCGTACTCGACAGCTTCTGAGACCGACGGGGTCTGCCGGAGGCCTGCAGATGTAAACTTCGCGAAACACTTTGCGATCCCTCTGGCGAGGCTTGTATCAACACCGGCCCTGGCCTTCAGGATCTCGATCATCTCATCCTCGGTCTTCGGTTCAAGGTAGAGATAGCAGCACCGGCGGCGCAGGGCGCCAGAAAGGTCGCGGTAACCGTTTGACGTAATAAAGACAATGGGACGCTTGTCTTCCTCGCAGCGGATCGACCCGTACTGGGGGATCGTGATCGAAAAGTCCTCAAGGAATTCGTAGAGCATGTATTCGATCTCTTCCGGGGCCTTGTCGATCTCGTCAACACAGAGGACGCATCTGATAGGCGATGTGATCGCGCGCAGGATCGGTCTTGCAATCAGGAAGTCCGGCCCATAGAAATCAAGGCTTTTTGCCACTGCGTGGATCGTTTCTGCGGCGGACAGACCTTCGTATTCTTTCTCGATGCGGGATTTGACGGCTTCGAGGGTCAGGAGCTGTTTCTGGTAGTCGTAATCGTAGAGGATCTTGTCGTCCGTCAGTCCCTCGTACATCTGAAGGCGGATATAGGGGATCCCCAATCCGTCCGCGAGAGCTTTTGCGACACTGGTCTTTCCTGTGCCTGGCGCGCCCTCAAGGAGCAGGGGGCGCTCACTGGCAAGCGCTGTCCAGACTCCGTAGAGGATGCGTTCATTCGGGCAGTAGCCCTGCGACAGGAGCGTGTTTTTGAGGTTTTTGACGGTGATGATCTCTGGCATTTTTGTTTTTCTCCTTTTCTGGTATGGCGTAACGCTGCTTCGTTAAGCCGTTGCAATATATATCGTTTTGGTCTTCGCGTCGTATCTGATCTGTTCGGCCGGATACAGCTCCGGTGAGATATGGTCTCTGTCTACCTTTTTCCCATCGATATAGACTGCATCGTATTTCATCTTTTCGCGCCTTTCTCTAGGAACAGTCGCGACATGTACTTCGCAGTCCTCTTTCTTAATGATGGTGTTGTTCATTGAGCAGAATCCTTCGGGAATGTCTTGCGGAGCCGTTTCGACGCCGTCTACATAAAACGTATATCCGTCCTGCAAGGCAATGTTAAGTTGCTTATGGAAGGCGTGCCTGCTTACCAAGCCGGTCGTTATGGCAGCTGCTATAAAAAAAGCAATCATGCAAAACCCGATTATTACGGCCCATAACAACGTTTTGCCTATATTGAAGATTTTTTCTTTCATACAGCCTCCTTTTTTGAAAACCGTGACTTGCTTTTCCTATATTGATATGTCAGAAAATCCGTAGCTCATTCTTCATATATAAAAGGAGATGTGCAATATAGCGTTGGTGCAAAAACATCTGACGGTCTGGTCTTTTGCGGTTCATACAAAAACCCGCCACATTTTTGGTGGCGGGCTAAACAGCATCGGGCGTTTATTTTCGGTAGTTGGTGACATATTCCATTACCAGTTCGTGCTGTTTCAGGCAAAAATCCGCCGTGTCCTCTTCTGCCGTCTCCGGTCTCAGAAATCGGATATTGCGGAGGCTGTTGTCGTTCCAGTCACTGACGCTTTGCCCGGTTTTACTGCACGCATCGGCGAGATCGAGTACATCTGTTTCCCTGCACCGTTCATTCTCAAACGGAACGATCGCAAAATATCGCTCTGCTTCTTCCCGCAACGGGATCTGTTTTGCCTTCGCCACCAGTTCCATCCTGGAAAGTAACGGGAGATACATCAGGCAGCGCACAGGCATCAGGGTCATTGCCTGCCCGGTCGGGCGCATAAACTGAGCGAACCCCGGGATCTGTTTCCCGGCAGCAGGATGTGACGACAGTTCTATCATGCCGTGATCGATTATCTGCAGAAAGACCCTGACTGAATAGTCGAGGGCGGCTGTCGCATATGGGGGCGTTGCTTCTTTGTGCCTGAACAATGTTGTGAATGCCGCAAAACAAGCCGTGCATCTCCGGAAATGGTACTGTGTGTCATAGTAGGGGAAGCGGGCGATCCACTGCGCCTCCTGTTCATCGTTTACGGCGCTATTGTAGACCTTGTCCTCGATGTTGCGCATCACGGTTGCCCGCAGGGTATCGGGTAGTTCGCTTTCCGACCCGTCCGTGGGATCGATGCGGTCAACCCCTTCGTTTTTTACACGGCTGATGATGGTCGCTTCCAGTTCGCCGTATGTTACGGATGTATCTGCCAACACCGTCTTCAGCTTCTCGTATGTCTCCTTGTATGTGCCTGTGTTGTAATGCCTGGCCAGGCGGGCATACTCAGCTTCCCTGTCTTCGGTGTCGAATATGTCTCCGATTGCCGGAAATGTTTCCCTGATGCGTTTCTCGAAACCGTTCAGCAGGATATTGGAAAGGATCATAGTCAGCAGTTCGTTCGACATCCGTCTTCCGGGAATGGCGTCCGGTTTTGCCAGGAGATCTTTCAGTGCCGTATCTTTGTATCCGGCATCCAGGATACCGGTCACCAGTCCGTCTGTCTCCTCTTTGCCCATCCACGGGAGAAACAGGAACGGCACGACCCGGGCACTCCGGTCGATACGATTCCTGATCAGCCTTACAGCAGCAATCCCGATGATCTTATTGCCGCGTCCTTTGATATATGCCGTCTTTGTGTATTCCGTATTGGCTTTGTATACTGTCTCAACATAATCGGGAAGCGATGCCCTTATATGTTCGAATGTCTCTTCGCTGATCTTGCCTGAGCAGATATACATGGGATTTGTTACGGCGTTCTGCGTAAACATGATGTCCAGTCCGTTCAATAATCGCCGCCATTCCTTTTCGGGTACACGGGTCGGTTTGTAAAGGAGCGGCCAGTATGTCTCGTTCAGCAGCCACGGTTTGTCGGCACAATAAAAGACATAGATGCCGATCATGTGCAGCAGTTCCTGCCGTATCTTTTCCTGTTCGGTATCCGAATGCGTATTGTTTGCGCTATCTGATACGCATATACAGTTCTCGGATGCTTTCAGGAAATCGTTGATGTTGCGCCCGTGGACCAGGACGTCATCGACCAAAAGCATTACGGGGGCTTTGCTGCCTGAGGCAAGGTGTTCCCTGTATACGGAATCGATTTGCGCAAGTGCGGAAGCGTCGGTCAGGTATTTCCGTGTCCCTGTGTTCGTCATGCGTTTTCCGGTAAGACATTCAAGCATCAGTGCAAGCTGATAGCAATGAGGATTCATGAATACGACATACTTCGCATCGGAATCCAGGAGCTTTCGGTACCATCCGGTAAGTGCATCCAGTGTATCCTGCGACAGGACTTGTTTTGCAATTTTGGCAAGCATTTCTTTTTCCATAACGCCCTCCCTTCCTATATGATATGTCAGAGTTTTCGGCGGCTTTGCTTGCATATAAAAGAACCCTGATTACTTTTCAAAAAGCGGGACAATGTCCCGCTCTTGTTGTTACTGCCTTTAGGAAAATAATTATTCAAATGTCTCCAAAAATTGTGTCAATTTTCTTGTCCACATCCTGTTTTGTGATTTTCTCAGCATCTCCGTCTCGTGTAAAATTAATAGGTTTGCCATTCCATGTAAAAGACAACGTGAAGCCGTAATTTTTTTCTTGCAATACATCGAGCAAATTGAATATTGCTTTCGATGCCGCCTTTTTTTCCTGTGCATTTATTGAAATATCTACTATTATCCTAGCGTTTCCACTTTCCACATATTGTCTAAACGAACCACTTTTCGTTTCAGTTCTCTCAAATGCTGATTGGAATTCTGAGAAGAAGATTTGTCCTTCCTGTAAAAGTAATCCTAATAGTTCCTCATCGATCTCTTTTTTATACAGGTACCCTTCGTAGTTATCTTTCATACTTGTGCCGTCGGTTTCAATGCTGACAGAAAAAGGTCCTACCCCTGTCTCATCTGTGCACTTTGCCGAATAAAAATGGTCAGCAAAATTTGTACCCCTATCACGTTCACTAACAGACTGGATGATAAATCCCTTTTCATATTTTTCTTGGAGCCCTGCTTCTATAATCTCAGTAATCTCTTCTTCACTATACTTCCTTTTCCCACAGCCTAAAAACATAAACGCCGCCCCTATCGTTATCAATAAAAGCACTCCGACCTTTTTCATCCCAACACCTCATCCATCATCTTCTCTTTAATGCCAAAACCGCCTTCCACCCTTTACATAGTCTGGCATATAAGTCAAATCCGGCTCATTTTCCAGCTTTCTCCTTCGCGCCTGCGGATAACCCTCATTTTGACGATCAGCTTGGGGGAGATCTTCGCCTGTCTTTTCCCGATTTTATCTAGATCTTCCTCTTTTTCTTCCGGCTCAATCAGCAGTTCGGCAGGCATGGTGTGCGTGATCCAGTTTAATGACATTTGGCACCTCCTCTCAGGATATTACCCGGTCTTTCTTCCAGCTGAAAGCGCTTCTTCAGGGATATTGACCCGTATCGTCGGATCCTGCCTGATCTCATCGATGCGGACACGGCATACGGAAAGGTCGATATGGAGAAATGAGCGAAAGAGCCGGGCAAGGACCGGATTGGTGATGCCGGCGGCTTCTTCAAGATTGATCTTGTCGGAAAAAGCAAGCAGTGGTTCTCTAAGGTCAATAATATACGATGTGAGCGCTCCTGTTTCCTTGTTGAAGCAGAAGGTCACTTTCGCCTTCAGTATCTCCCCGATCTCCTCATCCGCTGCGTCCGTATCAGCAGTCGCCGGTATATTGCCGTCAGGGGCAGCTTCTTCGAGCGCCGTTGTGATGTCGTCAGCGTTGACAAGGCCCGACACGACCCACTCACCGTTTTCTTCCGTGAACGTACAGGTTTCCGGCGTGGTTGTCAGGATCAGTTCGTTCAGTTGGAAAAGTCCGAAGGATATCCTCTCCTCGTATGTCCAGATGCCGTTGTCTTTTCTTGAGTAGACTGTATAGAGTTCCTCACTGTCTTTCCGGCCGTAACTCTCCCCTGTCTCGGTATGCCGTTCTCCTTCTGTCCATGTCGAAAGTTCCGTCTGGGAATGTTCCGTGTCTCCTTCCCGTTCTGACTGCAGGGCGCAGGTAAACCCGAAAGCTTTGATGCGCCCCAGAAGAGACATCTTAAGGTCAAAGTCGATACTTCCCGACATAAAAGTATCCCCGCCTGCGTTCTTTGCCGCTTCTGCAAAGAGTTCCCGGATCAGCGCCTGTTCTTCCGGGGTCGCTGTCTGTTCTTCTGTATATGTCGGCGATGTATCCTGTGTGGCTGTTTTCCCGCATCCGCCCAAAAAGGCGATGACCGCTGCGATGGCAGTCAGCATGTAGAGCCTGCCGGCAAGGCGTTTTCTATCCGTTTTTCGCATGAAAATCTCCTGTTTCCCGATCATTCCGGGTATTTCGGCAAGGATCCTCGGCAATTCAATTGCCGAGAGGAATTGCCTTTCTTAAGCAGCCTTCCCGTACCGATAAGCATACCCGTCCGTTCTCTGCCGTATCGTATAAGAGGACTTTCTAGTCCCCGTCACGAGCACGTCCTTTGATACGCGGATATCATGCGACCCGCTCTTCCGGATCATGATGCGCCCTGTGTAAGAGCCCTTGTACTTCCCGTTCGGGATATCGGCGCGGATGATGTCGCCCGTCTGCAGGCCCTTGTACCGCTTTGACCGGTCGGTCCATTTGGTGACGATGATCCCGCAGCTGTTCAGGTGCCCGCGCAGCCGGCTGCCGCGGCCGGAAGCCTTCACATACAGGACAAGCTGGCCTGTGTCCCTGTATCCCTGTTCCGGGACCAGGTCTCCCACACACATGGCGTCAAAGTGGTGGTCCTTTGGTATCCCAAGACGCTCTCGGTTGTATGCCGTCCTTCCGCCTGTGGAGGGCTCGAGGCTTCTGACACCCTGGAGCGCCTGCAGGTCTTTTACAAGGCGCCGGCGTGTCGTGTTGGCCCATGCGGCGTAGCGGAGGTTCATCTTCGGTCTTTTGCCGGATACGATAGCCTCCAGGCGGCGGATGCGCTCTGCGTCAACGTCTCCAGGACCACCGTCCTTCCGGATGTCGGTGAGCCATTCTTCCGGTGTCCGCTTCCCTTTCGCCTGGTTGCATGTGTGGCAGGCAAGGGCTGCGTTCTTTACGCTGTCGGGCCCGCCCCGGCTCCTGGGGATGACATACTCCCATTCGAGCCTTCTGTCTCCTGTCTTCCCGCCGCAGTAGCAGCATGTGCGGCCGTACTTCTCGCGGAGGTAGGGCTTCAGCTCATAGCCGTACAGTGTACCCTGCTGGTACGCCTTCCCTTCTATGTCAGGGTCCTCCATGAGCTGTGTGTCAAACTTTACGGATTCGAGGGACACGTCACACGGGCCAAGGTATCTGATCAGGCGGTTCACCATATGGATGACGTTCTGCTCGATGCTGGTCTGGGACGGCGGGAGCCATCCCTTCGGCCTTGCGGTCTGAGCCGGTCCCGTTTTGTATTTGCAGCGCCTGTAGCGGGTCTCACGGTCCCGCCTGTTCCGGCGGGCCGCCCTGCGCGTCTCCAGCAGGCTCACGACCGCGTCCCCGCGGTGCTCCACCTGCATGAACAGGATGACCCTGTCTTCCTCGACGACCGTGATGCCTGTGTGCATTGCCCCCGGGTCGATCTTGATCCGGTAGCTGTGGACGGGCCGTATAGCCTTTACGTCCGCATCCATCAGGATGAGCACCTGTGGGTAGTAGCGGAAGATGCAGGCGCGCTTCTCCTTAAAGAGCTTCCTTGCCGACTTCTCGCTGCAGTGCCCCAGGGGCTTTTTGTGTCTGTCCAGTACGATCCACATACTGTCGTTCCTTTCCTCCCCCTTCGGGGGATGCGCTCTCGCGCCTTGTGCTGCGGCAGCACTTCTGCCGCCGCGTCCACTCGTCTTTGTTATGGCTGCTTCTTACCGCTCGGCACTGCCGCTTGTCGGACGCCAGGGGCGCCCCTAACTCGGCCGCGGCTGTTTAACCTCGTGCGGGCGTTACGTGCTGTGGAGGCACACGCTGGCCCGGTGACGGCCATAACGTCCGGCTCGGACCGTGGTCCGGAGGCCGGAGACTACTCAATCATCGTTGGACAGCCTGCATAAAAGACGCTCTCCTTTCGGAGACCGGAGCTTTCATGTTCGGCTATTCAATAGCCGAGTTGATTGACATTTTCCTTTCTTTGTCGGACTGCCGCGGGGGACAGTCACGCATTGTCTGCGTGTCCGTCCCGCCTGTCGTACATTTCGACAAGATGCAGTCCGCAGTGATTGTTCCGGCAGTATTCCGCCGTTTTTCGCGCAAGGGCAAAACCTTTGGGGTCTGCCAGCATCTCTTCGACATAGCGGTTCATGCCGGCCTGTTCCGTCCCGATGAGGTTGCCGGAGCCCCTGAGTGCCATGTCCGCCTCTGCGATCCTGAATCCGTCTGTCGTTTCGCAGACCGCCCGGATGCGCGGGGCGTCCGGATGCTCGGTCAGGAGGATGCAGAAAGACTGCAGGCTGTTCCTGCCGACACGGCCACGGAGCTGGTGCAGGGAGGCAAGCCCGAAACGGTCGGCCTGCTCGATCACGATCAGCGTGGCGCGCGGGACATCGATCCCGACCTCGATGACTGTTGTTGAGATGAGGACATCCAACTGTCCTTTCGCAAAAGCGTCGATCATAGTCTGTGCTTCTGCCGCTTTCATCCTGCCGTGGACGACGCCGACGGCGCTGTCCGGAAGGGCTTTCCGGTATGCGTCGGCCGCCTCCAGTACATTGGTAAGGCCCGTCTCTTCTTCCGCATCGATCGCCGGGCATATAACATATGTCCCGTGTCCTGCGGCTGCCTGTTTCCGGATGAAGGAGAAGACCGGTCTCCTGTCCGTGACGGCGCATGTCTTGATCGGGAGGCGCCCCGCGGGCATCGTGTGGATCGCGGCGATCTCTTTTGTGTCCCCGTACAGGACGGTCGCCAGGGACCGGGGGATCGGTGTCGCGGAGAGCGAGATGCGGTGCACACCGTTTTCCGCTTTCAGGGCAAGGGCATCTTTCTGCTGTACGCCGAAGAGGTGTTCCTCATCGGTCACGATGAGTCCCAGTTTTTTGTAGTCGACCCCTTCGCCGATGCAGCTGTGGGTCCCGATGATATAGAGGGCCTTTCCGGTGCGGATGTCCTCCAAGGCCTTCCTGCGTTCCGTTGCTTTCATGCCTGACCGGAGGAACACCGTTCTCTCATGCCCGAGTATGCCGGCCGCTTTCTCGTAATGCTGTGCGGCAAGGGCTTCCCGCGGCGCCATGAGGACGCTCTGGCATCCGCTTCCAGCGGCACCCGCCATGCAGGCAAGGGCAACAGCGGTCTTGCCGCTTCCGACATCGCCCTGCAGGAGCACGTCGTTCCGTTTTCCTACTTCCGCGTTCCTGCGGAAACGGGTGATGAAGCTCTCCTGATCCTTCGTGAGCGGGAAGGGCAGGGAAGCGATCATGCGGTCTGCCGCAGACCAGTCCGCAAACCGTATCCCTTTGTCGGACGCTTTTTTGCCGCCGAAAAAGCGCAGCGAAAAATAGATGAGGTCATAAAACCTTGCGGCATCCTGTCCTTCTTTAATCTCGACGCCCGTCATCGGCCGGTGGAGCTTCCGCAGGGTTTCCCGATAGGATGGGAGGTTGAACGCCGCCCGCACAGACGGCTCCAGGAGCTCAGGCTGCATGTCGGCGCTCTCAACGATCAGGGACGATAGTTTTTCGGCAGAGATCCCTTTGATCTTCCGGTAGACCGGCTGGATATGCGGCCTAAAGTCCCTGAGCAGTACGATCTCGTCCGGCTGTATGCTTTTCCCGAAATACGGGTCGGACGTGACTTTGCCCATCAGGACGATCTCCGAACCGATATACGTGCGGTACGTGCTGAAACGGAAGACGTTCGAAAAAAGGAAGACATTGAAGGGCTTCTGCCCCTGTGCGGAGACTACCGTGAACTGCAGGAAAGAGCGTTTCCCCATCTTACTCTCGCATTTCAGGAGCTTCCCACGGACGGCTGCATGCCGGCCCGCCGGGGCCTCTTCAATCGGAAGCGCCCGCCTGTAATCGTAATATGCTCTCGGGAAGAAGGCGGCCAGGTCTTCCGTTGTATTGAGTTTGTTCCTTTTCAGGGCCCCGACCGCGGTCTTTGTCAGCCCTGTTTTTTCGATCTGCATGATGTCCTCCTTCTTGTTTTTTCTGCATCACTTCCCTGGCAGCCCGTCTCCAAGAGCTTCCTCAAGGCGCAGGCGGAGGCCTGTCCGGCGGTTCAGCTGTCTCTGCGACCGGATCGCCCTTTCGAGGGCGTCGCCTTCCGTGATGATGATATCCTTGTCTTTTGCCCGCGTTGCCGCGACCAGGATCAGGTTCCGTTCGAGAAGTGATGACGGTTCCTGTGGCAGGAGCAGGATGGCTGTCCCGCATTCTGCGCCCTGGGCCTTATGGACGGTCATGGCATACGCGAGCTGGATGTCGTTGATGTTTTCTCCCTTGACGTCTAGTGTCTCCCCGCAGATATCGACCGTCACCGAAGACGTACCGGATGCGGTCTCCCCGACCGCCCGTATGATGCCCTCATCTCCGTTCAGGTAGCCTTCGGCATAATTATTTCTGGTAAAGACGACCGGGTCGCCCACCTTTAGGAGCGTCTGCCCGCGGCGGATCGACGGCCGGTGTGTGTTATTGAACTTCTCCTGCAGGATGGCGTTGATCGATTCCGTGCCGCACAGGAAGCGCCGTTTCCTTGCCGTCGTATAGAGGCGGCATTTGAGCGGATCGTTTTTGTCGTAGTGCTGTTCCATGGCGGCCACGGCTTCTGTGAGCGCAGTTCGGGCATCATCCGTGCGGATCACGATGAACGACTCGTCTTTTTGCAGGGCTGTGCTCCCCTTGCGGATCCGCCTCCCGTTCTCGGCGATCGTGCTCCTGCCGTCCTGACGGAAATAGGTGTCGAGGCGGCAGGTCGGGATGTCGCGGCATTCCATAAGGTCCCGGAGTACACAACCGCTCCCGACAGAGGCGAGCTGCCCGTCATCCCCGACCAGGATAAGAAGCGATCCGGGCTTCATGGCCCGTACAAGCATGGCGAAAAGTTTCGTGTCGATCATGGAGCACTCGTCCGCGATCACAAGGTCGGCGGCCAGTGTCGAATATTCATCCTTCGAAGTATAATCCCCGCGTCCTGTCGGCCTGACTTCCAGCAGCCGGTGGATCGTCTCTGCTTTCCATCCGGTCGCTTCACGCATACGCCGGGCTGCCGCGGCTGTCGGGGCGCAGAGCGAGATGACCGATTCCGGGAACATCTGCCTGAAAGCCATGATGTAGCCTTTCTCCAGGGTGGTCTTGCCCATGCCCGGCCCGCCGACCAGGATCGCTGTCCCGCTTTTTGCGAGCAGGGAAAAGGATTCCTTCTGCTTGTCCGCATACCGGATCGAAAGCGCCTCCTCGATCGATGCGATGTCGATCTTCTCGGTGGGGAAGCGTTTTGCAGTCCTGATCCCCCGTGCGATCCTGGCGGAGGCGACCCGCTCTGCCCGGTAGATACAGGCCGGGTAGACGCGGACCTCGTCTTCTTCAAACGCAAGATGAAAGAGGCGCTCTTCCATCACGGCTGCGGCAACAAAGAGAGGCGCGATCTTGCCGTATGTGCCGTAATCTTCGTAGATCCGGACACACAGGTCATCGAACCGGATATAGCTGTCGCCCCCGTCTTCTGTCTGTTTGAGGACCTGCCGGACGACAGCCCGCACCCTTGACGGGTCAAGATAGTGGATCCCGGCTGCCCTGGCTGCCCGGTCGCATACGTCCATGCTGATCCCGTAATCGAGCATCCGGTAAGGATGTTTCTGAATGAAAGCTGCGGACTGCCCGCCCTGGTCTGCATAGACTGCCTCGGCCTCTTCGAATGTCGCACCGTATCCCATAAGACTTTCCGCCAGGGCATTAAATACAACGGGGCTCCGCAGGACAGCAACGATCCGTTCTGCCGTTTCCTGTTTTATGCGGGCTTCATCCCGCAGTATGGGGGCAGCGTCTTCGCGTTCTGCAAAAGCGAAGAGATCGACCCCTGCGGCATCAACGATCCGGCCTGCGGTCACAGGTCCTATGCCCGGGAAAAGGCTTCCTGTCAAGTACCGTACGGCCATGGCGCGGTCCGGGACAGCCTCACGGCAGGCATCGGCCATCACAAAAGCGCCGTTTGGTCCGGATGCGATACGCCCCTCGATATGCAGCGGGGTATCTTTACAATGATTCCGCGTTCTGGCACGGACCAGGACACGCCCTCCACGGTCCAGTTCTCCGGGTATAAAAGAGCCCCGCCGCGGTTCAATGAGGAATTCGCGCTCGCCCGCACTTTTGTTTAGGATATCTGTCGTCCTGATAAAGGACCCGTAGAACGCAAGCATCTGTCTGTCTCCTTCCCCGGCGTTTTTTGTCGCTTCAGTATTGATATGTCAGATTTCTCCGGGTACATTTCCCGTATATACGGGGAGATGCCCGTTTTGCTCTTTTTGGGCGCAAAAAAGGCCCCGTTCGGAGCCTTTTTATGTGTGCGTTCTTTCCCCTGGTCAGAGGGAGTATGCCTTGACGCCTTCTTTTGCGAGGGCTTCCGCCGTATCCGTGTGGTCAACGGCGGCAATGACGGCGTGATCCCGTGTCGACGCTGTCGCCTTAAGAAGCCGCACAACGGCGCCGAAAGTCTCTGCGTCCAGCACGGACATCTCGTCCATGATGAGAAGCCTGAAGCCTGTCAGGCCGTTCAGCATGGTCATAAGTGCAAGAAGCATGACCGACTTTTCGCCGTTGGACAGGGATGCATAGGAGAGGTAATCTCCTGTTCCGTGCATGTCGGCCGTCACGAGGACGCCGTTTTCAGATACGAACCTGAATGCCATGCCGGGCCTCAGGAGCGCCGCTGCCTTGTTGGCTTCCCCGGTAAAGAAGTCCATATAGGAAGACATGATGTTTTCCTTCACGATCCCCTTTGGCGAAAAAGCCCTGACCAGTCCGTCAAAGGCGGCGGCAAGCGCTGCGCGCTGGTCCTTTCTTTCCGCATATGCCTTTGCTTCTTCCCGCAGTTTCATCTTGTTAAGGATCGTGTCGATCTCTTCGATGCGGGCAGAAGCGTTCTTCCAGGCATCTTTCTTCACGGGTTCTGTGGGCGCCTGGCCCATCGTTTTCGCTCTTGCCTCTCTCTGCCGGATGAGCATGTTCTTTTTCATGAGCTCTGCCTTCTCGGCTTCGATCGCAAGGAGCTCCTTGTTGAGCGCCTGTTCCTCTTTTTCAAGGGCTTCAGCCCTGGCCTTCTGTCCCTCTGCCTGCGAGCGGAGCCCGCTGATCGATGCGCGGAGTTCTTCCGTGATCGCGCTCTTGTCGGTCGTGCAGGTCAGGTTTGGCGAGAGCGGGCATGTCGGGCGTCCCAGGTCCTGGTAAGCCTTTTCCATAGCGGCTACCGAGGCGTTCATCGTGGACCAGAGCTGTCTTGCCTCACCGGCCTCAGCCTTGATCTGTCCAAGCCGTTCAAGGAGCGCTTCACGCTCACCCTCCGGGCGTTCTTTGACGGTGATCGCCTCAATCTGGCGGTCCAGGGCGGCGATAGCTTCACTGTCGGCCGTATACCGGCGCTTGGCTTCGGTATAGGCGCGCAGCTCCGCTTCATAGGCAGCCCATTTATCGCGGTTGGCGGTAAGCTTCTGCTTTTCCTTAAGGAGTGCCTCCTTATCCGCATCGTCCGGGATGCCTTCGGACTGTTCCGTCAGCGCTTTCCACTGCGCCTCGTCCGTCTTTGCCGCCGCGTTGTACTTCTTACGGTAGTCGTAAAAAGCATTGTACAGCGTATCGACGGCGCCGATCCCGAACTTGTCCGGAAGTGCGATCTTGTCCGCTGTCTTCCTGGCCAGGTCGCGCATCTTGTCGGCGCACGTTCCGTCCGTGATCATGTCAAGAAGCCCGTCCAGTGTCAGCCGTTCGCCGAGGTAGGACATAAGAAAGTCCCCCAGCTCAGACGGGCGCAGCTTTGCGAGAACTTCCGAGGAAGTCACAATGCGCATAGCGCCGGCGGTCGTTTTGCAGGCTGCGGCCATGGCTGCGTCGAAATCCCTTTTGTTTGCCCGGTTCTTTCCGATCTTAAGGACGGTTCCGGACGGGCGTTTTACCCGCATAAACTTCGATCCGTCCTCGAATGTGATCTGGACCCCGGCCTGGGATTCGCCGGCTGTGATCATGTCGCCTGCCGGCTCGATGCCGGTAAGACCGTAGATCAGGGCGTCGATAAACGACGATTTCCCCGCGGCGTTCTTTCCGAGCACCGCCATGATCTCTTCGAAGTTAAACCTGCGCGAACCTTTGAGCCCGCGGAAATTGAAGGTTTCCATACTTATGATTTTCATTTTGTCCTCCTTTTATACTCAGCTTCCGCAATCGCGGTGATGGCTGTCCTGATCTTGTCGGCGCTCATGCGGTGACTGACAGAGTAGCCCTGCCATGTGCCCTTGGTGCCGTTGACCCCGCTGTAATACTTAAAGCCGAGGTGCCCGGCCTTGCGCCAGTTGACGAGTTCGTACGTATAATCGTCCACCAGCACGGAAAGACCGCCTGGTTCCACAAAATCCGTTTTGTCCTTCCCGTAGGGAACGAACACGACCGGTACACCCCCGAGGCGGTGGTTCTTAAGCCATGCGGTCATCTCTGCCTTCCCATCGCCTTTTTCATAATAGGAAGCGATTACGCGGACGTTATAGCCCTCGCGGGTCATATCCTCGAGTACCTTGACCATGCCGTTATGGGAGGCAAGGCGCTCATAATAGCCCGGCTCGAACATCTCCTCGATTGGGACGTCAGTCCTGTATTCGGTCAGCGTGCCGACCAAGTCGAAATAGTACGTGATATCCCGGTTCATGCCTGCACCCCCTTTTCGTATTCTGCCTCCGCAACTGCAATGAGGGCGGTCATGATCTCCGGCATGCTCATGCGGCGGTCCACCGAGTAACCCTTCCAGGTCCCCTTCGTGCCGTTGATCCCGTTGTAGTACTTGAAGCCGAGATGCCCGGCGCGGGTCCACTTGTCGAGGTTGTAGGTGTAGTCATCCACCAGCACAGGGAATGTGCTGTCGGCGACATAATCGTTTTTGTCCTTCCCGTAAGGGACGAATACAGCCGGGATATGCCCAAGCCCATGCTTTTTCAGCCACGCGTGTTTATCGGCCGCTGCCGTTCCTGTCTCGTACACCGACGACAGGATGCGGACGTCATAGCCGTCGTGCGCCATGGCGATCACGGTGTTGACGAGCCTTCTCTCGGGGGCGAGCCCGAAAAAGTATCCGGGCTTGAACGTCTCTTCGATGGGGATGCCCTTCCTGAACTCGGCAAGACACCCGTCCATATCAAAATAATATGTGATCTCTTTTCTCATTTTGTCCTCCTTTGACATTGAATCTCTTGTTTTCAGATCTCCCGTCTGATATGTCAGGGAATTTCTGATATGGGTTCGATATTCATATCTGATATGTCAGAGAGGAAAAGCCAGTAGCTTCCTATATAAAAGGAAATACCGACCTCTGCATTTGCCGCATGAAAAAAAGCAGGAGTTTTTGCTCCTGCCTTGTGCTGTACATATGTGCCCCCGAAAACAGCCGGGTCCGGCTCCGGCTAAGGGGACATGCCCGCCATTTGGGCGGGTGTTTTGCCATTTCCGTATCGCAGATGACTTACCGCGGGGAACCGGGATGATATCGTGTGCGGGTCCCATATCCGCACTCCCTGCCCCAACCGATGCGCGGGGGCCGGCGCTTTCTTATCTGTTCCGGCAGTCTCCTACCGGTTCATATATGATATGTCAGAAAAAATAATTCCTATCTCCTGTTTTCCGTGCCGTCGGCCGTGCTTTCTGTGCCCTCTCCGCTTCCGCCGCTGTTCCCCGCCGCGGGCGCGATATAAACAGTGTCATCCTTGTAAGCGGACAGGGAGCCTGCGTCGAGCGGCTTCGTGCATGCGGGGTCGCTGTAGAAAGCCGCTTCATAATCCTTCGTGAAGAACACGTTCACAGCGCAGCCTTCCCCGGCTGTTGTGATGATGTCGTGCCGTATCTTGTCCTTGAAAGAGATCGTCATCGTGTGCTGATCGGTGCCGTACATCTTCTCATAGATGCTCTTCATCTTGTCCAGATACTTGTACTTGCCGTCTACCGTGAACTCCGCCTCCAGGACGTTCTTCCGTGCTTCATCGTCTGCGGTGCGGAAAGATACGTTCTTTGTCTTTAAGACGAAGCTTTCCTTGTCGATCCGTTCCGTGACGAATACCTTCGAGGCTTTTTCGGCGTCATATCCGTATGCGAGCGCCCATTTTTGAACGGTCTCCTTATCGTCCGATTCCATGACAAGTTCCACGGTATCTCCGTATGTATTGGCGGACGTAACGGTCAGGGCTTCCTCGTACTCCGCATCGAAGGGGAACATTTCGTCTTTTATCAAATGTTCACTGGCGGGATCCAGATATACGGCTTTGCTGATGCCATCCTCGGCAGAGATCGTCGTTTCACCCATATAGTTGATCGTATAGATATCCTTCCCGTCAGCGGTCCTGTGATAATCCCCGTAAAGGCCGGAGTTCAGTCCGAACCGCATATGCCTCTCGGAACGGGTACCGAGGTACTCTGTCACGGTGGATGTCAGCGTGGTATGGGACGCAAGGATGGTCTCCGGATCGCAGGCTTCTTCGATCGCTGCGAAAAGTTCGCTTCTTGTCATGTCGTTGTACACGACGCTGTCAGGTGTCTGTTTTTTGCTTCCGCCGCATCCTGTGACGGCAAGGATAAGGAGCGGTATCAGGAGCAGTTTCTTCTGCATAAAAGGTCCTCTCTTTCAGACGATGTCATTTGGCGGGCATATCCCGCTTCTTATATATGATATGTCAGAAAAGTATAAGTCTTTCGGAAAACGGATTTCCTCCTATATATGAGAGATGCGAAATCGGAAATCTGACATATCAAAGGCAGAAACTTTTTCGAAAGAGGCACTTTTATGGATTCGGATTGGAAATACAAACGGGCTTTCCTGACAGAGGAAGAAGCTGCTTATCTGAGCGATATCTGGGGCTGTGCCCTGAAGAAGAACGCAGAGGACGTTCTCGTCCGTCAGGGACAGGGAAGGAAGCGGACGATGGCCCTTCTGCGGGATATGGTCCGTCTTGAGGAAAACGAGGCTTCGTCTGTGGAGCGCTTTGCTTCTCTCGAGCGAGTCTTTGATCGTTATCCGGGGCGTGATCTCTATTTCTCTCCCAATACCTTTCGTTTCCCCAAGAAAGGCGTGAAGCCCAATGCCCGTGAGACCAGTCTTTTTGCTGTCTATACATGGGCGCTCGATATTGACTACAAGCGGGCTTACGAGATACAGTATAACGCGGCACTGTCCTCATGGACGTGGCAGAAAGAAGCGGAGCTTGCGGCTATGAAGCCCATGCCGCCTCTCTTCTATTATGAGGGTGTGCTCCGCCCATTGATGGAAGAACTGGGGATCCCGGAGCCAAACTGGATCGAATATGGTCATCAGCTTCGTCTCATCTATGTATTGGCGGAGCCTGTATATGCGTCAGGGAAGGGCGGGAAGCAGATGCTTGCCGCCATTAAGTGCATCATGCGGCGCTTCTCAGACATGTTGAATGACCGGGATCCGTTTATCGGCGCCGAACCGCAGAAGATTGCTTCGTGTTTTCGCGTTCCCGGATCTGTCAACAAAAAAGACGGAGCCCGCGTACATGTCGCCCGCATCAGTGAAAAGAAATGGGCGGTACAGGAGATCCTAAGCGAGTGGATGCCGGACATCCCGGATTGGTACGAAGCCTGGAAAGCACGCAGGAAGTTGAAAAAAGTACCAAAGGAGAACAAAACCCTTCCGGCTATCCTGCGCGTAAGGCTTGAGGCTTTCAAAAAGATGCGCGTCATCGAGGGGATCCCCAGGGAGAAGCTGACCTTCCTTTATGGGAACACTCTGGCCCAGCTGGAACCGGATCGGGACATCATGGAAGCGCTCCTTCTTTTTAACCGCGGTTTTCGTGTCCCGCTTTCCGAGAGGGAGATACGGTCAAAACTCCGCCTCTGCGGCATAAGGGTGTACAAATACTCAGTTGCGAAGATTGCAGAGACCCTGGGTCTTAAGAAGGAGGTCCTGGCGGATTACGGAGTCCGGGAAATGGCGCCTGTCCCGAAGGGAACGCTGAAACGCTCGGCGACAGATTCGATCGCGTCCCTTCGGAAAAAGCGTGCCGTGAAGCTTGCCGAACAGATCGACCTTTGTGTGTATTTAAGAAGCCAGGGGCTCACCCAGAAGGCGGTGGCGGAAAAGATGCGTGTGTCTGTCCGCAGCGTTCAGCGCTATGAGAAGACAGCGAAAGACAAGACGGCGATGGCCCGGATACGACGCGCAATCCTGGCCTGTTCTCCCCGCCCGGTCAGGGAAAACGCAGCGATCTGCGTGAAGACAGGCCCGGAAGCAGCCAGCAGGCCACTCCCGCCGCAGCCGGCGGCCGGCCTGCCCATCCCGGCAAGCGTGATGGGCAGTTGTTTTGACGGAGGAACGTCCCGGCCCGGGACTGAGCCGTGGGAAAGATCGGCAGTCCTGCCTGTCAAAAAAGAGGCGGCTGGGACGAGAGCAGGCCGGGCTGAGGAAGAAGGTTCGGCACAGACGGCGGCGTACAGGGCCGGATGGGAAAGCCTGCCCGGTGCGGCCTGCCCGGACGATGCAGATACAGGCGATGAGGAGGAGTTCTGGCTGGCGATACAAGGCGGCTGGCAGGCAGTAAAAACACCGGTTTTGAGAAGCCTTTTGCCCGTGCAGAGCCCTGGCTGAGTAGGCAACTTACATACGTTTATGTCTCATGTCGTGTTCCCGGCGGAGCGCAAGCGGGGGCTTGATTTATTTGGATGTGGATGGCCCGGAAAACCGTTTCTGGAAGCCCGAAGGTGGGTCCCAAGCGGCTTTTTGGACGCCATTTGACACCGCGTGAGGCCGGCAATCGCATACAGACAACACATTTTCAAACCGGGAGGCAGGGCCCGGCTTCTTGTGATGTCCGGAACGTCCATGGCTGTGTTTTTGCGAAGCGCGTGCGGTTTTTGTCCCGCTGCGGGCATAGAAAAACCGGAGAGGATCTCCTCTCCGGCTTTGCGTATCATGTTTGGTTACCATTTGAAGCGATACGCTTCTGCGAAGTCATACTGTGACCATTCATCAAGGTATGCCATCGTAGGCTGTTCGGATGCGATGCGCTGATCGGAGCCCATATCGTATTTGGTGCACACTCCGAAAGATTTATAATATGTATTGATGACAAAGAAATGCCCCGGAGAACCGTCGAGCTTTGCCATATGGACGATATCGCCCGGCTGCAGTTCGTCGATATCCGTAATGACCTCAAGGCCGTGGGCAGGAAGGTAGGTCAGGAGATCCTTCCCGGTCTCTCCGCCCATCCGCTGGTCTCTGAACCCGAAATCATATAACGCACGGGCGATCAGGCGGTCGCAGGCAATGAGTTTATCCTCACACGGGACGGCTGTTTTGGAATCCCCGTATCTGTAACCGCCGTTGTGCGCCATCAGGTACACACTGCGCACATGCTGCAGGAATTCCCTTGCCGTGTAGTTCGTGCGAGCCCGCGGGGTCAGGACCCATTTCTGGGCGGAAGTCCCGTTCGGTGTGTACTGCTGGATGTTGCGGCCGTTCTGCATGAGGGCACCGGCAACATCCAGGGCTTTCCCGCTTTTCTTATTCAGGAATGTCACGGTTCCGTCGCCGTTGTTGACGATCCGCCAGCGCTGGTTGCTCCCGCCGTGCCATTTGTACTGCTGGACGTTTGCCCCGCTGGCCGTCGATGCGCTCTTGACATCAAGGACTTTGAATGACCTTGCGCCCTGGATGCGGTAATATCCGTTCCCGGAGTAAATGATCCGGAAGATCTGTGCCGCCGTATCGTTCTTTTTGTACAGCTGGATGTTCACCTTATCGCGCATAGCGCCGCCCGCAATGTCGAGCACATAGTTCTGGTTCTTGGAAGACCGGATCGTATAGAACCCGGCATAGGTGTGGGGTGCGGCCGATGTTTTTACGAAGAAAAACCTCTGTGCCCGCGTTCCGTTGGAAGTATATGCCCGGATTGCAGTGCCGCTGTTCCGGCTGCCTCCCGCTACGTCAAGGACGGTCCCGCTTGCAGCATTCCTGACCGTGAAAGATCCGTCTTCGTTAGGGATCAGGGTCCAGTCCTGTTCTTTTGAATCGTCTTCGCAGGCGGTCGTGACTGCTGTACCGTTTTTCGATGAGCCATCCTTGACTTCAAGAGCCAGACCGCAGTTCTGTGCAATAAGCTTATAAGTCCCGTCTTCATTTTCCTGAACGATGAACGCCTGGTGTTCGGTTCCCTTGTACGTCTCGTTTACGAGCGGAGTGTCGGGCAGCCGCTTTCCGGCGCTGACGGTAGCGGAAAGGTCTGTGTTGACTGCAGAGATGAGTTTATAAGTAAATGCGTCTTCGACAGTCGCGACAGCATTGAGCGTTTCCGCTGTTGTTGTCGCGAAAGCCGCGGCCGGCATTCCTGCCGGCGCGGATAGGATCAGGGCCGCCGCAAGGGCAATGCCCCGTTTGATGAGTTTGTGCATTGCGTAGGACCTCCCGTATTTACTTCACGTACAGGAAATCCCATACTGCGCGTCCGCCGTCTACCTGTTGCGGATTGAGGATGCTTCCTCTGAAGACCATTGCGGATGAACTGCCGCCGTCAAGTCCGTAACCGTATGTACAGCCCTTGCTTCGGAGATATTCCATCATCTCATATCCGGTAAGGCCCTGGCCGTCCCAGCCTCTTCCGCCGGATACACAGAGCCAGAGATCGCCGGGCTTTTCATTTGAACCGATAAATGTCCGCTGTGCACGTCCTGTGCTGCCGGGATCCTGTTTATTAACACCCTGATACAGCCAGCCCTGTTCCTCTCCCCAGAATACAAAGGATTCTGTAATCCCGGCATTCAGGATTTGCTGCGGGGTGGCGTCTTTTGTCAGCCCAAAAGCGGAAATGTTGGAAAAGATTCCGGTTTTCGGGCTGTAAGCCGCATGGATCAGACCGTGGCGGTGTACGTATGCCGAATCCGTGTAGGCTCTGACTTCTCCGTTTCGAATAGAGCGTCCTGCACGTTCTTTCACTGCAGTAAGGAGGGTTGCGGCATCGCCGTTAATTGCCAGGACTGCGCCAAGTCTGTTTGCGGCAGAGAGCACCGTCTCGCTTGCCGGTTCTTTATAGGAAAAAGCACCCGCCGGATATGCACCCTTGAAGCGGTTGTAATCCGTCATCTGTACATGCGCCGCGTAGACCCATGTGCCGGCGATCTGTTCTTTCAGGACGGTCACGTTCATTGTGTTGTCGCCGTAATAGAGCGGGTAACCGTTGGAGATGTTGCGGTTCGCCGGGCGGGAGGACTGGATGACGGTGCCTTTCACATAACCGGTCTTTCCGCCGGTCGTGATGACCTTGCGCCAGCCGTTTGCGTCAGCATCGCCGATGGCAGTCATGTTTTCACCGTAATACGCGGTTGAGACCACGGTGCTTCCGGTATTCTTTGTTTTGTAGACAGGCACAGACGCGGCGTTCACGTAGACCTTTGTCTTTGTCTGCGGTGTACGGGCTGTATAGATAATGCGGCTGCGTTTTTTCAAAGTCCATTTCTGGGCCGGCGTTCCGTTCGATCTGTACTGCTGGATGTTGCGTCCGTTCTGCATGAGCCCGCCCGAAACATCCAGTGCTTTGCCGCTCTTCTTATTTAGGAACGTCACGGTGCCGTCGCCGTTGTCGACGATCTTCCAGAGCTGGTTGCTGCCGCCGGTCCACTGGTACTGCTGGACGTTGGCGCCGTCAGCGGTCGAATAGCTCTTGACGTCAAGGACTCCGAAGGATTTGACACCCTGGATGCGGTAATAGCCGTTCCCGGAATAGAGGATGCGGAAGGTCTGCGCCGCTGTGTCGTTCCTCTTATAAAGCTGGATGTTGGCCTTGTTGTCCATGGATCCGCCGGCGATATCTAAAACGAAGTTTTTGTCCTTGGCGGAACGGATCGTGTAGAAACCGGAATAGGTATGTGCCCTTGCGGCGGTTTTCACGAAATAAAATCTCTGGGCAGCTGTATTATTTTGTGCATAAGCGTGAATTGTCGTGCCGCTTGATTTGCTGCCGCCGGCTACGTCAAGAACAGTACCGCTGGCGGCATTTTTTACGGTGTATGAACCATCGCTGTGGGGAATCAGTTCCCAGTCCTGCTGGCGGGAATCGTTCTCGTAAGCGGTCTGGACTCTGGCGCTGTTTTTGGAAGAACCGTCCTTGACTTCAACAGCCATATCGCTGAGCTGTGTGATCAGTTTGTAAGTTCCGTCGCTGTTTTGCTCGGTGATGAAAATGTGAGCTTCCTGCTTTCCGTTCACCTCGTTGACGATCCGTTTCTCCGGCAGCAGGGTGCTGCTGATCACGGTCGCTGCGAGCTTCGGGTTGACTGCGGACACGAGCCTGTAAGAAGCTCCGTCCTCGATCGTGGTTGCTGCGCCGAGCGTCTCGGCGGTGGTGGCGGCAAGAGCGGCTGTCGGCATACTTCCCGGCAGTGCCATTGCAAATGCCGCTGCGAGGGCGAGCCCCCGCTTGAACAATGGGTGCATAGCTGATACCTCCTGTAAGATGTGTTTGGTCTGCAGGGCCTTTGCGGTGTATGTGCCGTAAAAGATCCCTGTGGCTTTTTTGGCGCCCTTCTGATATGTCAGAAAATGAAAATCGAGTCGGAAAGTATTGGAGGACCAACGCAGAAAAACATAAAAATCCAGGGCTTTCGCCCTGGTATCACAAAAGACTCCGCAAGGAAGCTCACATCGTCTCGACGCGAGAAGGATCAATAACAAGCCCAGCTGTACAGGATGTGCGAGAAATCCAGTTTCTTCAGGTCATCTTTTCTAATGAAGAAGCCGGCAGTTCCGCTGTCTCCGATTTCCACATGATTTCTTTCGTCCGTTTGCCCGGAAATATTGTCCCCTGCATACGGATCTATCTGGAAAAGCAGGACCTGGTCTTCGTCAGTCCTCGGGTCGCCCTGCGTGAAGCACGGATGACCGAACAGTTTATGGCCGATGCTTGTCTCGTACAATCGCTCGCACACTTCATCCGTTATACAGTCCGCAGCTTCCTCTTCGGATACCTGAATACCGAGTTCTTTTGCCGCCTTAACAAACTCCGAAAGAAATCCGGCTTCCTCCGTATTGACGGAATCGTGTTCTGTGGAGAATTCCATTCCAAGTTCTCTCGTAACAGGGAGTCCATATCCTTTCCAGGCGGGGTGTTCGGTTATCACGAATCGACCATCGGCAATGCGTTCCGTAACACCCTGCATGAGTGATGTGGGGACTGCATTTTCCAGATCTGAAAGCTTGACCGATTCGTCGATCCTGTCATGGAATACGACTTTGTAGTGGTCCATATCTATGGCGTCCTGAATAAAGAACTGGAGAAGTCCCTTGTCCGGCAGTACATCGTTTTTCGGCAGGTCCGAAAGGTTGATCTGTGCGAGCAGCGTCAGCATGGTGCCGTCATCCGCCTTCGGATATGTTTTGATATCCGGCCAATAAGGGACGCCGCCAAATCTGCTTTTGGTCAGCGATGTCTCCTTGTCCACTCTGGTCTTGATTCGTATGAATTCGGTTCTTGTGTTCTCTTCGACCTTGCTTAAAATTTTTTCAACAAGTTCGTGACTGAGAGTTGTGTTTGGCATAGTGTTTTCTCCTTTCTGATTACTACATGGTGCAGAATGCCTGTGACTTCAGTTATGGGTAGATGACTGGTTTTTCCTAATCAATATACGCTTAAACAGCTCTTTGCCGTTTATCTTCGGTTTAAACAGGTCGAACTCGTTGTCCGAGCCGTGATTTGCTTCTCCGACAATCTCAAATTGGGAGCTGTTGTAATACTTCAGAAAGGTGATGGGAACCCCCATCACGCCTTCATAGTCCATAGGGATATCAGCAACAGTCTTCACATTGATACCATCATAATTGTCATATTTCGGATGCAATGCCGGATCATAATGCCTGGTCATTTTAAGAAGCTCATGCCTTTTTGGGATATCAAGGTTTGTGAGCCACATAGCGTTTCCGAGGCTGCGCCATTTTTGGCCATCTTTATCAATCCAAAAACGGGTTTTGCGTGGTGGTGTGTCATTCGGAACACGAAAAGCCATATCTCCGAAACGGTACCCAACCCATGCTTTATTTTCTTTGATATAAGGAAAGATTTCCTTATATGTGATAGCGTTTTGGTTTCCTATTAACAAATACTTTTTGTCGTACTTAACAAGCAGGGCAAACAGATCGGCAAACAGACTGAATGGGGGATTGGTGCAACAAATGTCGCACTTCTTCAAATACTCTACGCATTCAGGAGATTGAAACTCCCCTGAGCCATGAAGCTTTTTAATCGTCCCCTTTTTATAGAGAACCTCATTGATAACCGCATCACTAACAAGCTCATCTGGAGCTCCAGGGAGCTTTGATACTGATAAAATGTATCCTGTGTTCGGGATAATGGAATCGCCATGTTCATCGGTCAATGAAAGCTGCACATAGCCTTGAAGAGTCGTGATTTTTGAACCGCCGTAGGAAGTACAAATCAGTCTTTTTAACTTCAGCTTGTTGAAGTTGTGCAGAAAGAAGCGTGAAAAATTCGACTCGAACGGTCATCACAGTTGCAAAGGACCACTTTGCCCGCGAACTGTTCTGAGTAATGAGAAATCTCTTCTTCAATAAGTTCTATGGGGGTGTACCATTCGTCGGTATCAGAAGAATATTTAGCGTTGTTTAGAATTGAGTTTCCACTCATATATGTACTCCTTGTTCGTGATCACGTCGATGTTGAACACGGCCTGTATCCCGGGCGAAGCTTTACGCAGCTTTCGGAACTGATTACCTCCTGTGGCTTCCCATCAACAAACGGCAAGATGTGTAGAACGTGATGATTCCACGAGCGATCCTTGCGAATCAGTCCAGAGCTTTGGTCTCGACAGCGGTCTCGGTTACAGCGTCTTTAACAGGAGCCTTTGTGTCGGAAGGCTTAGCCCCGTTGCAACCAGAGTTGTACTTTTTCTGTCCTTCCAAATGTGTTGCCTGTTCTTATATGATATGTCAGATTATTGCGAGGGGATTTTCTGTATATAAAAGAAAATCTTTTGTTTGTGTGCGATGCTATTTTTAGGATAAATCGCGCCTAATCCTCGGCAATTCAATTGCCGAGATACAGGCGCTTTACAATCACGAAAGACACCGCAAGGAACCTCACGTCGTCTCGAAGTGATAGGAGTCACAGGATGCTATTTCTCGTGTTACGGTATCAATTGTAGAAAAAACTGCCGCATCGCCTGTTTACGCATCGTTTTGTTACGCTTTGAATTGTAATGAAATACAAAAAAACAGCACCGGTTTTTCCGGTGCTGTCTTGATGCTTGTTGTTTACTGGTTGGCTGCATTCTTGAGCCAGCCTGCGATCTCGGAGACGCCTCTCAGCTTCTCCACCTTGCCGTCCTTCTCCACGATGAGCGTCGGTGCCTGTCTGATGCCGAACTTGTCGACCAGTTCACGGTTTCCCGCATCTTCCGCATCGACGATCTGGTACTTGACGCCTGCTTTCTGCAGGAACGTCATTGCTGTCTTGCAGTTCGGGCAGGTCGGTGTCTTAAAGAGCATGACCTCGCTCTCTTTTGCAGTCGGAGCAGTCTTCGTGTCTGTGTTTGCGCCCGCTGCCATTCCGGCGTTAACCTTTGTTGCTCTTGCCGTTTCATTTGAAGTTGTACTTTCTGTTCCATTTAGAGTTGTACAAATCAAGCGCTTGCTTGATTTCAGGCAGCTGCTTGACACGGCGTAGGGGCGCCTTTCCATCCACTCGGATTTTTTCCCCGCATTCCAGTTGGCAATAGGCCTGTAGTATCCGGTTATACGGCTGTAGATCTCCGTTTCCTTACCGCAGTACGGGCAGACCGCCTGCTCGCCGGACAGGTATCCGTGGTCCTTGCAGACCGAGTAGGTCGGGGATATGGTGTAGTACGGAAGCCTGTAATTTTCCGCGATTTTTCTGACCAGCGCAGCGGCGGACCTCCAGCTCGGGAGTTTCTCGCCAAGGAAGGCGTGGAAGACCGTGCCGGACGTATAGAGCGTCTGCAGTTCATCCTGGATGTCGAGCGCCGAGAAGATGTCTTCCGTGAATCCGACCGGCAGATGAGACGAGTTCGTGTAATACGGATCGCCGCTCATATTAGCCGTGATGATATCCGGATATTTCTCCTTGTCGTGCTTCGCGAAACGGTAGGCCGTCGATTCGGCCGGCGTGGCTTCGAGATTGTAAAGATCCCCGTAGAGCTCCTGGTAATCCGAAAGACGTTCACGCATGTGGTTTAAGACGTCCTTTGTGAACTTCTGTGCCTTTTCATGCGACATATCCTCGCGGATCCAGTTTGCATTGAGGCAGGCCTCGTTCATGCCGACCAGGCCGATCGTGGAGAAGTGGTTCTCGAAGGTGCCGAGATACCGCTTCGTGTACGGATATAAGCCATCCTCCATGTACTTGGTGATAGCTGTCCGTTTGGTCTTGAGAGACCTTGCTGCGATATCCATCAGGCGATCGAGACGCTTGTAAAAATCAGCCTCATCCTTCGCCAGGTAACCGATACGCGGCATGTTGATCGTGACGACACCGATAGAGCCCGTGGACTCGCCGGAGCCGAAGAAGCCGCCGGATTTCTTGCGGAGCTCGCGGAGGTCAAGACGTAGACGGCAGTTGTGTGTAACCAGGCCGGACGGCAGGGTAAAATACGGCTCTTCGTCGCCAAGGACTTCGAAGCAGTATCCGATCTGAGAGTCGGTATCGACCTTTTCAACACTTTCGATGCGGAACCACATGTAACCGTTTTCGTTGATGTAAACGTTCGAGCGGTGCGTTGTGTTGTGCGCATAGGGACGAATGCAGTACACCGGGTTGTAGGAGTATGTTTCCTTACCGTCTCGTGTATCTACGGCGATATTTGTTGCATAGCCAAGCGACGTATAGAGAGCAGCAACGGACTCGATGGCCTTTTTAGATGCCGAGTAGATACGTTTGTTGTCGCTTCCATCTGTTGCCTGATAGCCGTCTGCGATACCGGCGCGGAAAGCTTTGGACCGTCCGATGCATTTGGCGTTCAGTTCTTTTTCGAGCGCCTTTCCCGAAACATACTCTTCAATAAGACCGCGGAGCATCTGCGATGTGATATTGAAGTTTATGCAGTGTTCGCTGACTTGCGTTTCGCGCATTTTTGCACCAAATCGCTCTTTTGCAATCCTGGTGATTTCGCCAGCAAGGGACTGTTTTGTCGTGTTGTTCAGCGAATATACGACTGTGTAGTCATCTTTCAGAGAGCCGTCGCCAAGGAATGCACCGACCATTAAGCCGTCTTCGTATGTCAGGCCGGATCCTTCGATCGGTGTGATGTTGAACGGAAGGTAGTCGTTGGTTGTCAGCTGGTCGGTTGTCTTGACAGCGCCGCCGTAGACCAGATTTTCATGGTTGCCGGAGAAGATAACCTCGGTTCCGTTTACCGTGCGGATTTTGTAGAAAGTCAGTCCGTCAAAACGGTGGAGGGACGCCTTTTTGGCTTTCCCGTTCAGGATCACGTCATAGGTCTTCTCCTTTTTGTGTCCCTTATAAAGGTTTTCTACGGTGCTGATGTGGAATTCGCCGGAATAGTCGTCACGTACAAGTACCTTTTCGTTTTTAAATAACGGGCACATCGAACGGACATCGGAGGGCTCCATATCGGAGTTGATGTAGTTCGAGAAATACGGTGTGCCGTACTTGGCTGTCATCTCGAAGAGGAGTTTGTTGTTTTCAGTTTCTGACCAGTCGAAATCTCTGGTGATGGAATAAGTGGGACATGAATACCGTCACTTTCGTGATACTTTAACACGGATTAAAATCCGTCGGTTTAGACTATATCATCATCTATAATATATAGATGTGAGGCACTTCGATTTAAGGGGCTCTCACCCGCCGCGGAATTTCGCCGCGGCCCTACTCTTGTTGCGGAATTTCACCGCCGGAGAGATAGTCGTTTAACCTTTATTTTATGGCGTCACGTGTTTCCAGGTTCTTCCTATTAACACGTCACATTATAAAATACTTGGCACAGGATTCGCATAGGGCTCCATCTTTCCCCTTAGCGTCCCCTGTCAGCACACACATTCAGCGCCATTGCCTGCGCCTGCTGCATCGCTGTGTGTACACCCGGCATATGCCGGTTCACCTCATTCACATAATGCGTCACCGCATTATGCCACAAAATCTATGGGATACTGGAATCCTCTTCCATTTGCGTCACCTTTGATCATTGTCTCGATGAACGCTTTATTGACCATGTCCATTTCCTTTTGGCAGTCACCGTACGTGAAGTCCATTTTCTTGCCGCCAACTACAGCCGGCAGGTTCTTCATATCGTTCGGGACTACCCAGTCAAGCGTGATGTTTGAGAAGGGGGCCTGCGTGCCCCATCTGCTAGGCGTATTGACGCCATATACGAAAGACTGAATGCACTGTTCGACTTCCTTCTGTGTCAGGTTGTCGATCTTGACAAACGGAGCCAGATAGGTGTCGAATGATGAAAACGCTTGTGCCATTTTCTACCCCCGGTTTCCCGGTACTTTAACGCTGCCGTGCGCAGCGGGATTAGACTATCTCTTCACGGAACGCTTAGCGCCCGTGCCAGGCACTTCGCAAAAAGGAGTTTCACCTTTTTACTACTTAGCATAGATGTGCGGATCTTTAATCGCAATTTTATACTGCATACAGGGAGGCGTATATTCTTTAATTATATTAATAAATTTTCTCGCCTCTTTTGTGCCACATCTTAGTCTGTATTTATTATGGTTTTTGACTTGTGAAAAGTTTATTCCCCAGTATTCTTTAAAATAATCAATATATACTTGGTTTTCGTCTCGAGATAAACCGGTGTTGATCATTAGTTCGTTGGAGTGAACCTTTCCGTTTCTTTTTTGTACGGCAAGTCCTCCGTCGTCAAAATACCAAATAGCCAGACCTAAGGCAGTAAAATGTTTAAGAATATCTTTACTGAATGTCTTCTTCGGTGTATATATCAGTGATTTTAAATTTCGAATCCATTCGTGGCTTCTGGTTGTAAAATAATAAGCCGGAAAATTGTTGTTATTTTTAAAACGAATCTTTCCGCATGCTATACCATTTTCCTCCAGTAAATTTTTTTTCCATTCAAGATATTCTTTTTGCGATTCACTATGAAGAATGTATAAACTTTTATCGTTTAAATAACCATCTCCAATAGTCATTTCCGCAATCAACAGTTCTTGATCTGTCATACTGCTACCTCCATACACTTAAAAGTGATGTTTATTATTTAGTCGTTACACCTTCTCTTTACTAAGAGCTTGGCACGGTATCGCCTGCTATCCGTTGCCGGACCGTAGGGTCTCTTACGAAGCTTATTCGTCCATGGGATATGGTGGCATCTGCCTGGCCACCGGTCTTAGTTCGCTTCTACCGTTAGCACGGAATATATCCGTACACCCTATATTTATAGGTTCACCTGATTTAACGCGGGCTGTCTTTGCGTTTAACCCGCCCATTCGTTCTGCATGATGCCGAGGAAATTGACCATCTGGTTGCAGAGGGTCGAAAGATGTCTTGCCGGCGCGGAAGTGATCCTCCCTGTTACACCGCCGAGACCTTCTTCGATCAGCTGTCGTAAAGACCAACCGGCGCAATAACCAGTTAGCATCGACAAATCATGCAGATGGATGTCTGCGTTTCGATGCGCTTCTTCCACATCCTTGTCATATACCTGGCTCAGCCAGTAGTTCGCCGTCACTGCGCCCGAGTTTGACAGGATAAGTCCGCCGACAGAATACGTGACCGTCGAGTTTTCCTTGACGCGCCAGTCAGCCACCTTGAGGTACTTGTCCATGAGCTCCTGGTAATTCAGGAGCGTGGCCTCTGCCCGTCGGTTATCGGCGTGCTTCTGGCGATAGAGGATGTAAGCCTTTGCCACATCCGCATATCCGGCGTCAGAGAGAACTTTCTCGACGCTGTCCTGGATCTCTTCGACGGTGATCTTTTCGTCTTTAACTTTCGGATCAAAATCCGCTGTAACGCGGAGCGCAATGAGTTCAATCACGCTTTCGTGATGTTCGCGTCCGACAGCGTCGAACGCTTTTGTGATCGCCGCGATGATCTTCTTAATATCGAAGTCCGCAAGCGATCCGTTTCTTTTTACAACTTTGTACATTTCCTTTCCTCCTTTTTCATATTAAAAAGAGGAGTCAAATTGACTCCTCTTCTCACTGTACAGATATGATATGTCAGAAAGAAAAATGAATAGTGTTGGCCGAATTGGCACGTTCGGATACTCATGAGAAGCATCGCGCATTTCTCAATACCCGTATTGTTTAAGCGCCTCATCAAACAGCTTGTTGATGATCGCACTTTTGGTATATTGTCTCTTAGCTTTTTCCAAAGCTTTGAGGCGCTCATTGATATCCGATTGGATCTGTATTGACCGGACGGTCTTTTCTGTTCCGTCCGGAATGTCGTCGATGACAAACTCCTTGGGCCCACGGCTGTCCTTCAGCCGGAATGCCCGCGGTGAGCTCGATAGGCCGATGATCTCGCCTCTTGTCCGCAGCCGGTCCATGTATTCCTTGACCATACTCGTAGACGATATATCGAGACCGTCTCCGATCTCCCGATAGGACGGTGAGAACCCGTTCTCTTCTATATATTGTCTGCAGAAGTCGAGGACTTCTGTTTCTTTCTGGCGGATCTCGTCCTTTGAGCGTTTTCTGTACGGCATATCACTCATCCCCATCCGGCAGGTCGATCTCCATCTCGGAAGGCACGCTTGTGCTTTCCGGGGCTTCCTCTTTGACCGGACGCTGCTTGAGCAGATTGCCCTCTTCGTCGAGAAGGACGATGTCTTCCACGATCAGGTTGACAAAGGTATGCTCTGTGCCGTCGCTTAAGGTCTTTTTCTGTGTCCTGAGTGTCGTCCATGCAAGGACGTGATCCCCCGGCACATAATCAAAAGTACGCAGGTGTCTGCTCTTGTAGTAGCCGACTTCGATATAGGACGGGCGGCTGTCTCTTTCTTCCATACTGTCGGTTCTGATGACGAGTTTTGCCCAGTCCGGATTTTTGGTTTCAATGACACGGACAACCGTTCCCTGGATATCGGCGCTGAATTCGGCTGCGTCAAAGTGGCGCGCTTCGATACCGTAACGTTTTGTCAGATGCGGTACATCCAGTGTGACATTGTCCGCCACGAAATACTGGACATTGACCTGTTTCTCTCGGATCTTGTTAAAATAGGAGAAGGAGCAGATGTGTCCTTCTACCTTCACGTAGCTTCTGCGCCTGATCTCATAGGCGAGCGGTTTTGCCAGCGTGAACTCGATAATGTCCGGTTCCCTGTTCATCTTGCGGACCAGGACTGAGATGCAAGCTCTTCCCATACTGTCGAATCCGTTGTCGATATAAAGACCGCGGACTTCGATGTGGTTAAAGCTCTTGAATGCTTTTGCCATAAATTTGTTCCTCCTTGGTATTTGTTTGCGTGTGTGCCCTCATGGCGGGGCTTCACATATGATATGTCAGATTTTTTCTCGTTAATCTGCCTTGTCAGCTCTGCGAAACGCCGCCAACGGGCCAACCGACAGCGTCGATCAGGGCTCCCAGGGTCCGCGGTCCGCTCTTGATGGATGCGATACTGTCCCGCATTTCCGTGACCGTGATCTTCAGGAAGGCTCCTTTCATGTCGACGACGCCGAATGTTTCGGCAAAACAGGTATCTGAACCGATCTTATAGCGGTTCGTTCGGTAGATAAGCCGAAGCCCGTTGGCAAGATACTCGGTATGAAGCGTCCCGTTTTGGATATCGGAATAATTCTCATCCGACCACCGCCATGAGCCGTCTGTCATTTCGGCGTTTGCTTCGGCATCCCCTGTCAGCATCTCGTAGTGGATGAGGATCCCGTCGTCATATGTATATACGTCGTTCCAGTCGTCCTTTACGAGCGTGTCCGCCGCATTTCCCCGGGTCGATATGCTGACGGAAGTCCCTTTTGCTGTCAGGATATAGGATGTGTCCTTGTTTTCAGAGAAGGCGTTGTCTGCAAGCTTTGTAAACGCATCCCTTGCGTTATCTTCCGCATAATTGTGGTCTTTGGGGCGGGCAGTCGAACACAGGACCCCCAGGACGATGTTCCGCATATTGGTCCCGGCGCCTTTACAGGTCGAAAGAACGACGACCCTGTCACCTTCTTTGACGGGCACGTCCGTATCAAGAACGGACTGTTCACGCATCTGCTTTGCCCATGCTGCGAAATCGCTCCCGCTCTCGTGATAGACTGTGAAAGCTTCAGTCTCGTCTTCTGTCGTCAGAGCTGCAAAGATATGGTAGCGATAATCCCCTTCCGGGGTCAGGACCCAAAAATAAGGATTTGCCTCATATGCTTCCTGGTCCATCATGAACTTCAGCATCCCGAACATGGAGCCGTTCCGCATGTTGTGGCCGTATATGAAGGACGACGCGTCGGAAAAGTCCGCCGCGTTGGTCGAGTTCAGGAAGATGGACCCCGCATAGAGGCTCTCGCGGAGGTATGTCATGTGCAGGTATTCCGAATTCGACCGGCCCTGTACGATCGGGTAAGAGATGGAGGGCTGCCCGTCTACATAGAGCCAGCCTACGATATCGGGGTTCTCTTTTTTGAGCCCGTCCCAGTCGACCGAGAGGGGCGGCTCTGCGTCTTCAAACGCGGCGGTCTCTCCGGTTTCCCCGCGGGAGCCGGTCTTCCCGTCAAGAGTATCCCCGCCCGGGTCCCGCACCGCAGTGAAGGAGGAGCGGATCTGGTCGTATTCTTCCTCTGAGTTTTTATATTCCCTCAGGTAAAGGAATACCTGGAAGATTGCGAAGAGGAAGATGGCCAGCGCAAGCAGCATGAGGAGCCATTTGCCTTTACTGCGCTGTTTTGGTCTTTTCATACAGCGCCTCCATCATGTCTGCGGCGTCAGGATCTTCATCCAGGACGAGCTCCAGGCTTTCATCCGGCGGTACAGCCCTGAATCCCAGTGCGATATTAAGATGCGGGGTAATACGGTCATCTTTAAGAACAATATCTCCGGAGCCGCACAAAAACCCTTCATTGACATACTCCGATTCTTCCTGTGTATTTTTGACGCAGGCGGAAAAAAAGAAGGGGATCCCGAGCATGGCGCTCTTTGCCTTGAGCTGCTCTACGATCGGCTTGATCTCTTTATTGTACATCTTTTTCTTGTCGTATTCCGAAATGATCTTCTTCTGCATATGGCATGCCTCCTGTGATGGTATGGTTGTTTCATCAATGATGCGCCGGCTTGCGACCGGGCGCATCCTTTTCCGGCGGGTTAGATACTGTTAAAAAGATCCAGGAGCGCTGCTTCCGCATCCTGCTCATTTCCGTCCTCATCCCCGGTGTTTTCCGGGCTTGTCTGCGGGGGGATGACCGGCGGGGAGAACTGCTGCATAGTCCCTACAGGGCTCATGTCCGGATAGCGCTGTCTTGTTTCTGATTTTTCATCATCCGCCGCAAATCCTGCGAAACGTGCCGGCAGGGGATCTTTGTTCTCTGTGCGGGGTGCTGTGTTTTTCGCATCATTCCCGGTATCCTTTTTCTTCTGCCGGTAACCGGCCGGGCGCAGGATCCCGTCAGTCCGGCTTTTCTTTTTCTTTTCTTCGATCAGAATAATCTCGGCGCCCTCGACGACGCCTTCTTCGCTCAACTCGCGGAGATTCCGCAGGCGCATGTCCTCCGCGGCAACATAGGTGCTGTCCGAAAAGAAGGGCGCCAGGGACTGTTCAAGGAGAGAATTCCGGAGGACCGTCTTCAGGAACTGACACCTGTATCCGCGCTTAATCTGCCTGAGTACCGCTTCGGTCTTTCTGTCGGTGATCGCGATCCTGAGATGCACACCTTTGCGTTCCGAGAAGTCATACGCTGCAGCCCGTGGCAGCAGGTAGCGTATCCGCCGTCCGTTCGCATAAGCCGTGACAGCTTCCTTTGCGAGTTTTGCGACCGGGAGACCCAGTTCCCAGAGCGCCAGGAGATCTCCGTCAAAGCGCCGGTAGAGGCGCATTTCTACGGTGATCATGTACGCCTCCCGGTGCGGATGGTCATCAGCCTGTACAGGTAGAAACCGCGTACATTTGCGAAGATCATGGGCAGTGTATCGTTCGCATCACCATTCATCACCTTCAGTGTTTCCATGTCTTTCAGCTCTTCCCGGATGTAATCCTTCCAGGCATCACCGGTCCCCCCGGTCACGATCATGTAATCATACTCGTGCATGGGGTAAGTCGCAAACAGGCGGTCGACCGCTTCTCTGCAGATTTTACGGGATGCCTCTTCCAGGTGGGCTGCGAAGGGGACGTCTTTCGATACACGGCCTTTGTGCAGTCTTACCTTCCCGTCTTCCAGGTATTTCAGCAGGGCCGGAACGGGGATCCGAAGCCCCTCCCTTTCTCTGATCAGGCGCGACGTCTCAGCCATGACTGCCCGCATGCCGAGATCTGGCCACGTCTGCCCGCCGTCTACGGCATAGTTTTTAAGCGAGAAGATATCCAGAGTCCCAAAACCGACGTCAAACACGATACCTTTCTTGCTAAACAGGTCTGCGGCATTTTTGAGCGGACGCCCCGCACTGTCAATGGCAGCAGAAAAAAGGGTGCCGCGCGGCTGCGAGATCATATAGACATTCTTCGGATCGATCGTTATGGCAAAGCGCGTCTCGGGTCCCTGGCCGATGCGGAGGGAAAAAGCGTGCTCTCCTGCGATCACGTCCAGCAGTCTCTGGCGGTCGGAATCAACAGCGTCTCTGATAGCGCCGCCTCCTTCCTCGATATATTCGAGGGGAAGACCCGTCTGGATGATGATCTCTTTTTTACCCGGTGAGCCGTATCTGTTGGTCATGCAGGACAGGCCTATCCCGGTCTCGATCAGGACTTTGAACATAGGGTTCTCGTATCGGTCACGGCTGTAGAGTGCACGTTCGGAAATGGTCGTGTCGCCGTCGGAAAGCGTATCCTGGGCCATCTGCCCGACGATCCATTCCTGTCCGTTTTCAAGATTTCTGTATCGGATGCACTCATCCGGCAGAGATCCGATAAAACCGGTCCCGTTTAAGGGGCGGGCAATGCTCGGGAACGAACAGACGATGTTCGGCGAGATACATTTGACGGATGAGTATCCGGCATCGAGGCCGATGACCCATGCGTTTTCTGCAGATGCGTTCTCCCGTTCGAGGAAGAACGTTTTGGTGCGGTAGTCATTCGTGTTGATCAAGTCAGGTTTCCTCCCTTATTTTTTCTGCCCCCTTGGGCGCAGTGTGCTCAAAGGTCGATAAATGGCATGATAAGCTTCGGCAGGTCCGGCCGGACCAGGTTTGTGATGTCCCGGAACCGGATCGGCCCCAGCACGCGGCTGTCAAGCGAATTATTGCGGTTATCCCCCATGGCAAAATAACAGCCGGCGGGGATGGTCTGTTCTTCCATATCATATATCATCACATCAAGCGCCCGCGCTTCTGCAGCGCCGTTGACGTACAGGACCCCGTTTCGGATCTCGACCGTGTCGCCCGGAAGCGCAACGATCCGCTTGATGTACAGTTTGTCCTGTGTTTCGCTGTTCTTGAAGGCGACGATCGCGTCATATGTGATGTCGGTCTTGCCAAAGTCGGTTTCCGAGAACAGGATCGTCCCCTGGCGGTATGTCGGCATCATGGATTCGCCGATCACGATCAGCGGATGCATGGTGATCTTGACCAGAACAAGGAACAGGCAGAGCGCGATGAAAAAGGCGTAAATGCCCTTGTCGGCAGATACTTTCTTTTTGAGGACCGGTTCCTCTGGCTGCTTCGTTTGGTCGGCTTTCGTGTAGTCGACAGTCGAATATGTCTCTTTCTTCCCGAATATGTTGTTCATAATCATTCGGGACAACGATGATTGTCCCGTATATCTCCTTTCTGTCGTTGTGTTATGACTTGGTCGTGTGCGCGGATTTTGGCAGGGATACCTTCCTCTCGTTTTTGATGCCGATCAGCATCTCCTTATCCGTGGAACGCACGATCGTTGCTGTGATACTCTTCTGTCGGATGCGCATGTTGGTGTAGTCGATGATCTCGCCGTTTGCAGCCGCCTCTTCAGCGGTACGGTCAAGCTTGTTCATGATCCCCACGGCGTCGTTGATCGACAGACGGTTCGTGCAGGACGGCTCGTCCGGGCCGTGCCCGTTCGGGTGGTTCTCGTCTTTCTTCATGTAGCGCGGGCATGCATAAAACGACTCCTCGATCATCGGGTGCTGGAATACGTACATCTCGATCGGTTCACCATGCTCGCAGCAGCAGAATTTCTTGTTCCTCCATATATTTTTCCCCATAATAATCCCTCCTTTTTGTCTGTGACGCCGTCTTGCGGCTTCCGTTTTTGATATAACGTGCGGTTCCCTTTGAGGAAATCCCTGTCGGGATCTGCAGGACCGTGATCAGGCATGTGCCGTTGAAGACCCAGATCTTATCGCCATAGACGCGCATGTTGTCTGTTGTGCCGTCGTGGCTCACATAGTGCTGGAGCATGTAGTTGCGAAGCCGCCCTTTCGTGTCCTCAATTGCTGCACCTTCCATGAAGGCGATCTTAGCCATCCTCTCGCAGGCTTTCTTGCTTAAGCCGGCCCGTTCCCTGATGCGCTTTTCCCCGTGTCTTGTTAATGTGACCTGTGACATTTTCCTAACCTCCTTTGGTAGTGTTTTTTTTCTTCACTACTGATATGTCAGGAATTTCCGGGGGCGTTTTGCGCATATAAAAGGAAACGGCTTTTTGGCTTCGTATTTGGCATTTTTCAATATTTGATATGTCAGATTTTTTTTGGAGAATGTTTCGGGCACAAAAAAAAGAGCGGCGCTTCGCGCGCCGGCTCTTTTTGGCTTCTTGTTATACAAGTGTTGCGGTGTCCTCGCCCGGTTCGAGGCGGTACACGTTCCCGGTCAGTCCAACAGATTCATCCTGGGCGGAGATGGAGACCATTTTCTTCATCTCGTTCAGGCTGACTTTCTTTTTGCCGACCTGGTTTGCGTTGAAGAGGATCAGCTCATGGACCGATGAGGGCAGGATATAATACGCCCCGCCGAACGCATCCGCGACCTTGTCGCGGACCGCCCTGACGGCGATGGTCCCGCTCCCGAAGAGGCGGTAGGTGTTGCTGAGCACCGCCGCATTGCGGATCCCGCCTTTCGTCCCATCAAGGGATGCGTGTTCGAGGATCGCCTCTGCGTTCGTGCAGGCAGCTTTTTCAAGCTCGTCAAGCTCGATCCCGTAATCCTCTGCTGCGGTCCTGGGCAGTTCCATGACCATTACATCCTCTCCGCCTCCATCAATGAGGCAGACAAGGAGAACAGCCGTGTCGGGGAGCGGCGAGCGGATTGCGTTCCCTTCAAACCCGTACTCCGCGAGCACATCCTCATTGCCTTCGCGGCGTATGATGGCCGGGACGACGGTCTTCAGCAGGAGCTCTTTTGTGAGCTCCGGCGGGGCAGGGGCCTTCGCCATTGCTCTGAACACTTCCGCCGCGTCTTTGACCAGCGTGTCCGTGTCAAAGATCGCCGTGTAGGGCTTGCCCCTCAGCAGGTCTTCGATATAGACGCAGCGCGACGCCTTCTCTCCCGCTTCCCGCAGGAAGATCGCGTGCCGTTCTGCCTGTCCGATCCTGCGGACGGGGCGCATGATGACCTCGGCGCCCGGGAAGATTGTTTTTAATTGCTCGCACATTTTGTTTCCCGTGATTTCATAGACTGTCATTTGTTTTCCTCCTCCTTTAACTGCTTTCTGATTCTTTTAATGTACGCCATCGCCTCATCGGCGTCAACGCCTGCCGTCTTGGCGTACCGTCTTACAGTGGTCATGTTCGGCTCTTTTGCACCGAGAAAGATCGCGTAAGCGGTCTGTCTTGCCTTGCTGTCGATGCGGGCGGCATCTTTCAGCACAGACTTGATGTGATACAGTCCGCTCAGGCTCCAGGACGGCTCAACGTCGCAGCCGGACATGAGTTCTTCCGTCGTTCCCTCTTCGGCCCTGTACACATCGTCAGCGCTGCCCTTTGCGGCTTCAAGGCTTACCGTATCGGCGAACATGGTCCGCATGATACGCAGCACCCTCATGGGGCTCTTGCATTTCTTTTCCACCGATACGATCGCCTCACACAGGCTCTCGTCGGAAGACTCATAAAGGTCGAGCTTCCGTTTTTTCATGCGGAGCAGAAGTGCGCAGTAGTGCCGTGTGTAATTGTGCGCTGTCTCGATCTGGTGCTTTGCGAAGTTCGGGGCGCTCATATTGATAAAAGCGCTGAACGTTTTCACAACACGGGCGTCGCTCCAATCTTCCTCCAGCGTGCATCTGTCAAGGGCATCCATGACGCCCAGATGGATCCACTGCATGAGGTCATCGTATGTGATCCCCTTCCAGTCGAGTTCTTCCTTGCCGTAGAGCTCATAGAGTTTGTAAGCGTGGTACTCCAGACCATGCATCATGTCCGTGTCCCGAACAAGACGCTCGTAAGCCGTCTCCTTCTCCTCTTTGGAGGTGGCTTTCTGCCACATGGCGACAGCCTGCCGGATCACCTGGGCGATTGTTTCGTTTTCTTGTCTTTTGTTGTTTTTCATTTTTGTTCTCCTTTACTTTCCGTCGCGCCACTAGCTCACGCGATTTAATTTTGTTCTCCGGTATACTTGCTCCGGTTTATCAATGCTGTTGCTGATATGTCCGAAAATCATAACAATGGGTTTTAAGGATTTTCGGCAGCCAAAAACCGCAGGGTATATTCCCCTGCGGTCTTGTTTTGCGGTTATTCTCTTTTTATGGAATCGGCGGCTTTTGTCGCCAGCTTATCACAGCGCTCGTTTTCCGGATGTCCGGCATGGCCTCTCACCCAGTTCCAGGTGATCTCGTGTGGCTGTGCTGCCGCAAGCAGCCTCTCCCAGAGATCCCGGTTTAAGACCGGTTTCTTATCTGACTTTTTCCACCCTTTCCGGATCCAGTCTGTGAGCCATCCTTTTGCGAATGCGTTGATCACGTACTGCGAATCGGAGTATACCTCTACGCGGCAGGGCCTCTTTAAATGTTCAAGTCCCGTAATGACTCCGAGCAGTTCCATCCGGTTGTTGGTTGTCTGCGGGAATCCCTCTGAAAGTTCTGTCTCATGCAGCCCGCCTTTCGAATCCGTATACTGCATGATAACGCCATAGCCGCCCGGCCCGTCCGGGTTGCCCCGGGCCGAGCCGTCGGAAAATAACTTAACTGTTTGCATCTTCTCTCCTTTTTGTGTTTTAAAAATCAAAACCACAATTCTGACGTCCGGATATATTCGTCGCAAAGTGCTGTTCCCGTATTGATCACGAGCCAGGTGTACGGTTTGGCATATGGGAATCCCCACTCGAACCTATCTCCCGGTTTTAGGCAGTCTGACTCGTCTTTAAATCGCATGACCGGACGTATCCAACGTCCGCCAGGCGAATCATGAACAGCAAATTGATTGACGTCAGCCTGCGTTACCTCGTGTCTGTCGACAGGTTGTGTGCCTCGATATCGGTAGCTCATCAGCCATATATGCAGCGCAAGAATATATTTCCTTGCATACTGCAGGTCTTCTATGTTGGGGAGCTCGATGCTGACAGCTTTGATATCGACTGGAGTATAAACTACTTTTTTGACTTCCATGCTTTATTTCTTCCTTTCCGCTGCTTCGATCAGTGCACGAATGTATTTTCCTTTCTTAATTCGGGTAAGCTCCAGAGCGAGATCCCGGATAATTGCTTCTTCCCAGGTAGAACTATCACAGCGGGAAGCATAGACGGCATATGTGCCACCTTTGTATTTGACATGACCTTCCATGCATTTGCCTTCCGTATCGGTTGGTTCAAACGCATCGAGATCGTATGAGAGATACTTTTTTATCTCGCTGTATGTCTTGTCGATTGCCGGGAAGTAATGCTCTCCTTCTTTGAAAAGGAGCTTCTCGGGGTTGTCGTCCGGGATAAACCATAGCATTGCGGGAAGCATTTTCCCTGACGGAGGCTCTAATTTCATGAATCCGGGGAAGCCGATATATCCGGAGGCTTTGTCTTTTCGCGCCGGCTGCGGATTGCTGGAATCAACTACGCAGTAAAAGACAACGGGCTGCCCGTCAACCGTTCGGCTGTATTCTTCTCGGTATAAATACATAGCGTCACCCCTTAAAACGTATAATCCGCCGTTGCGGTTGCCCTGTTTGTCGCGTCTATGTCAAGGAACTCGAAGTATCCGCATGCGGGAATGTCGAGTTTTTCAGGGAGCGCTACAGATCCGCCGTGATTGATCGGGACGTATTTCATCAGTTTGATGAACTCCCCGTTTTCGCCTTCAAGCAGATCGTATACAACCCATCCTTCCGGGACGGTGTTTTTGTCAATCCGTCCGTTCGAGAAATATCCGTCGATGATTTTCGGCGGATCGAACTGTGTGATCGCGATCGGCTGAAGCCGGTTTTTGTCAAATCTTTCAAACATTATTATCCTCCTTGTTTCCGGCTCTTTTTTCGAGCACGGGATCCTTTTTGTCTTTGCGTACAATGATGTTTTTAATACTTCCTGTTTCCCTGAGCTCTTCGCGGTTTGCAAGAATGAAATCCAGCACAGCCCGTATACCCTTTTGGGTATACAGCCTGTTGCCCGTTAGAGCTTCGGAATAGTTGTCGAAGAAATTCGATACATCGACAAGAGCCTTAGTATAGCCTCGGTTAAAATCGCCGTTCAGTCTGTCCATATGAACTCCTTATGCCTCTTCCAAATGGAGCAGCAGTGCACTGAGGAAACCTCGGAGATTCTTCATCTCTTTGGTTGTAAACCCATCTGTTTTTCGGATCTCGCGCAGAACCAACTGCTCCAGGAAACGCCGTTCATCGTCAGAAAGATAATACACGGTTCCGCTTTCTTCGACCCATTCTTGGACCCATTCGGTGTCCTGTTTCCTGATCATGAAGACATGACGCCAGACGTCACCCTGTTCCCCTACGTAATTGATCTTGCCGGAAAGAGTCCACTTCTCGATTTTTTTCAAGGCTTCCATGGTAGCTTCTTCGTGGTAACTGTCGTTAAGCGTTACCTCAAGTCTTGGGGGAAGACCATCGTATTGATATACATCAGGGAAAACTTCTCCCAAGGTCTTTACGATTTCGTCAACCGGAGCGTCAGCTTTTAATATGATCTTTCCGTCTGCTTGTACCCTGTATCCCATTTTTTTTGTTCCTCCTTTGTATTGATTGACTCCTGATCATCATGGTACGTTTCTGATATGTCAGAATGTGTCACAGATGGGTTTTGCGTACAAAAAAGCCGCACCGTCGGGACATTCCGGCGATGCGGTCCAATGAAGAGGAGTGTGTATGAATCAAGGCTGGATGCCTTATTCACGAGTTGTTTTCTTGCTTCTTGCAAGTGCGATAAATACGACCAGGGCACAGACAGCAACAGCGCCCCAGATAAACGGCATGATGGTATCACCTGTCTGTGTACGCTTGTTAACGGAGCTGCCGCCTGAAGGCTTTTCGACATTTTTGACGTTCACAAACTTTGCGTAGGATTTCGTCTTGTTGACGATCTTGCCGGTTGTTCCGGAAGAGGTTGTCGTATATCCGTACTTGTTGGCTTCCTCTTCCTGTACGGCGTAATTGCAGCCGACCGGGATGGTATCGATGGTTGCGGTCTGGCCGTTCTTTAAGGTGATCACGCCGCCGCTCTCGATCGTGCCGGTCGCGCCGTCGCTCTTTGTGTAATGGTACTTGCCGGCAATGTCAAACGTGACGACAAAATGGAAGTCCCTGTCTGTCTCGCCCGCGTTGCCCTGGACGCTCTTTGTGATGACCAGATCACTGGCCGGAAGAGATTTGGGCTCTACGTTCACATTGTAATTCCATACGTTATTCTCGGTATAGGGAACAGAGAACAGGAAGGGAATGGATGCGAAATGCTCGATAGCGGGTACGCTTTCCTCGGCAAGGTAAAGCCCGAGCGGCAGGTTATGCGCCGCAGCGTGTCCTTTGCTGTCTGTCTTGACGGTCGTCGTATATCCGCCTTCTACGGTGCCTGCATAGGCGGCCTTGACGGCGTCGATGATGTCGTCCGCCTCTGTCGAGCCGTTGATCTCGATCTTGTTCACCAGGTCCTTGTTCTGTACGACCGGGATGATCGATTCATAATTGCCGAAATCCCCGATCTCGGCGACCTTGTAGAAGCGGAATTCTGCTCCGACGACAGGGTTCACACCGTCAGCGTCATCGGAATAATCGATCGTGATCGTTCCGGTCTTTGACGTATCAATGATGGAATCTTTCTCTTCCGCGGCAAATGCCGGGGCGGCCATCGTCATGGCCATGATAAAACTCAGCAGGATGGTCAGGTATTTTTTCATTGGTTTTCTTCCTCCTTGTGTGATGGCTGGCTCTGCTCACAGGCGTCCTGATCTTCCTGTGTGGCGGTGCCGTTTTTCTTTTTCTTTTTACGCGGCAGGAAAATGTATAATCCTCCCGCGATAAAGACGATAACAGGGATCCCGGCAAACAGGATCGTGTGGATGATCGCCTCCCGGTTTATGCGTTCGTGGCGCAGAGCACCGCCGGACTGGGCAGCGTTCTCGATTGTTCCGGAACGACGACCGCGGACGATCAGGCGGTGGTCGTTGATGCCGTAAGGCGTGCAGGTGTAGAGGCTTACATAGTCTTCTCCGGTCACGACCTGCAGATAGGGGTCCTCTTCTTCCGGGAGCACGACGACGATCTGGTCCACCGTGTATTCATGGATCTCGTCGAGGACGTGGACATAGAAGACGTCGCCCTCCTGGGTCTTTGTCAGGTGCGTGAACAGATCGGCGCTTTTAAGGCCTGTGTGTCCCGCGATGACCGCGTGTGTGGAATCGCCGCCGACAGGAAGCGATGTGCCGTACATATGCCCCGCCTCGGACTGTAATGTCTCTGTGTCGGTGCCATGTGCGATCGGCAGGTAGATATCTGCAGACGGGACCTCGATATAGCCCATGATGTTGCTGCTGCTTCCCATCATTAAGATGGACTCATATTCGGGGTCTGTCGCTTCTGCGCCCTGGTAGTAGAAGGATGAGACCGCCTGCGCGGCGGCGACCGTCTCGTTATACGCTTCTGCGCGTTCGAACGCAAGCTCGATATCGAGGCGGTCCATATGGTCGACCTCTTCCGAGTAGGAACCGATCGTCTGCACCTGACGGATATTGTAGAGCGAGTCAATAAAGCTCGGCCCGACGAAAACGCAGGCTGTTGCAACGAACCCGAGCCACAAGATGATCTCTATCAGTTTGTCTTTCAAGTCTCTTTCCTCTTCTTTCCCGCCCTTCGGTGACAGTCCGGTATCCTATGGCGTTTCCTGCATATGATATGTCAGAAAAGAAATTTAGAATGTTTCATGTTTTTGGCAGGCACACAAACCTGCCGGGCGAGCGCCGCAGGGTCATAACAGTTCACTTATGATATGTCAGATTTTTTTTCAATTCTTCTGGATACGGAATGGCGCACAAATACAATGAGCGAATAAAAGCCTGTTCCGCATCCAATCCCGTTTGTTCAAAAAGAGACCGGGATAATCCGGTCTCTCGGTGATCTTGTCTATTCCTGCTCAAAGCCTGTAAAGCTCCACGCGGCCTGACATGTTTCCTTAGGCTGGGTCCGGTTAACCAAGGTCCGGGACTAGGAAAGTATCCCGGAGTGGAACACCCGGATCACGCCTCTGCTCAACCACGCATGACCTCCATAACGGGCTCATGACAAGCCCGTGACTTCAGTCATGGATAGTTGACAAATTAGACATCCTTTGCAAAAACTGGACCATCATAGCCCTGGTACACGGAACATTCGGCTGGAAGGTTCCCTTACCGTAACCGGTCGTGATCTTATTGGCAACGGCCCAGTTTACGGAATCAGCGTACCATGCGTCATCACTGACATCTGTGAACGCTTCAACCTTGCTGGGATCTGTATACTCACCGTTAAGGCGTGTATAGCGCATAAGGAAGGTTACGATCATGGCACGGCTGCAGGGGATATCCGGCTGGAACGTTCCTTTGCCGTAACCGGTCGTAATGCCATTTGTGACGGCCCATTTGACGGCGTCGCTGTACCATTTGCCTTCGGGGACGTCTTTAAAGCCAGAACTTTTAATCGCGGACACATCGGGGCGTCCTGCCATTCTATAAAGGAAAGTGACTGTCTGGGCACGTGTTAAACGCGCATCCGGCTGGAATGTATCTTTTCCATAACCGGTGGTGATACCGTTGTCGGCGGCCCAGTAAACGGCATTGTAATACCATTTCCCGGGGTCTGTCACATCCTTGAATCGAATTGTTCCCGGTGTTGGCGTAGGTTCAGGTATAGGCTTAACCGTCGGTGTCGGCTCGACTGTCGGGGTTGGCGTAGGTTTAGCTGTCGGTGTTGGTGTTGCAGTAGGTATCGGCTCAGCTGTCGGGGTTGGCGTAGGCTCAACCGTCGGTGTTGGTGTTGCAGTAGGCGTGGGCTCGACCGTCGGAACCGGTGTTGCAGTCGGCGTCGGTTCAACCGTCGGTGTTGGTGACGGGATTACTGCGGAGTTCTTCACAGAAACAGTTATGGCGATATCTTTTACAACAAGATAGTCATCGAGATCGTCCGGTGTGTAGATGGCTGTAAATACATGATCCCCTGCTTCGCCGACAGGTTGGTTTGCATCAGTCCAGCTGAACCCTTTCGGCAGTGTGATGTCTGCAAGGGTTTCGCCCGTCGTTGCGGTGAGACCTTCCGGAATGGTGTATTCGGGGGTAACCGGAACATAATTTGCCTGGAACGTGATGTCTTCCGTGATCCCGTTGATCGTGTCCTGCATATACCATCCGCCCATCGGTTTGTAATAAAAGCAGCGGAGATCGTGGTCGTTGGTCCATTTGGTAAAGCTGCGGCCTTCTCTCACCGGTTCCGGGATCATGACGCGCTTCGTGTTTTCCGTAAAGGGGATCCGTTTTACACAGTCTCCGCCTTTTGCATCCAGGATGATCTCGTGATAGGCGTATTTCACGGATACATAGACCGGGAAGTAACAGACGTCGCCCTGCCAGCTTTCGATGAACTGCGTCGAATAAAAAGCATTGTATGTTTCGTCATCCATCAAATGGTAGGTGTTTGATATATAATCTTCCGATGAGGCGGACGCATCCCATGTATTGTCGGTAAAGACCCATTCTCCGTCGAGATAGACGGCGTTCCATACGTGCGTGGATCTGTTGCCTCTGACGACGACGCAGGGGATGCCGAGATGCTGGAGCATGAGCTGGGTCAGGTTGGCGAACCCGTAACAGACAGCCTGCTTGTCCTTAAAGGAGGTGAAGGGATTCCCGAGTGCGCTGTACGGATAACCGTTGTATTCACTGGTATCTTCCGCATAGCGGATATTCGTGCAGATCCAGTTGTGGACGGCGGTTTCTTTTTCCCGGTCATTCATGCCTTCTTCTACCAGGGAATCTGCTGTCCGACAGATAGCGTCATACTGGTCCTGATCAGTGTACGGTTCTTTTGTGTAGCCGTGCTGTATATTCCACATCCCAGTGTCAAGATAATCCTCCGGGGCGTAATATTCTCTCAGAAGTTCTTTTGCTTTCTTATTGTATTCAGCTCCTGTCGCAGCGTATGTCGGCTGTATACCTCCCGGGATTATAGAAAGACAAAGACAGATGACGAGCAGTAGTGACAGGAATCTTGTCCTGTATGATGTATGCATGTTTAGTCTCCTTTCGCTGATGGTAAAAAGCGGGACGCCATCGGCTCCCCGCTTTGATATGTCAGAAATTTTTAATGCTTTCGGGCGGAAGGCTGCACATAGAGATACATGCATGCAAAAAGCCCGGGAACATGTTGTTCCCGGGCTCTCGGTACCCTCATGAAAAAGGGCTGTGTTGCGTTTGATTACTGCGCGATGCGGCGCTTCTTGTCTGCGATGACAGCTGCAGACAGGATGCCGAGCATTGCGGCGCCGCCCATGTAGATCATCTGGCGGCCCTCACCACCGGTACGGAGGGTGACAGCTTTGTAGTTGTCGATCTGGACCTTGGCGATACCGTTGTTCTGCGGATCAAGGTTCAGGTCATCGGTGCTGACGGATTCATCTGCGTTGCCCGCAACAGCTTCATCGATCGAAAGGGTTGCGCGGATAAGCTTACCATCCTGCAGGAGCTCGGCGGAACCTTCCTTGCCCGCAACAGCAGAAGTGCCGTTCAGGTATGTGAAGTTCGGATCACCGTCCTCGACGAACTCGATGTCGAAGGTACTCTTTAAGAGGTTCTTGCCCTGCTCGGTCGAGATCTCCTTGAAGGTGTAGGTATCGGAGTCAAAGCCCTTGATGACGAGCTTGCCGTCAGCTGCCGGGTTGATAGCATTCGTGTACTCAACGCCGTTGACGGTCAGCTTGTAGAGGTCTTCTGCCTTGTCGTGATCCGGATCGAAGACGTGGTAAACGCCGTCAGACTCCTTGACGAACTGCACCATAGCAGTCGTGTCATCATCGTCTACGAAGGAAGCGTTCGGATACAGGTAGGAGCCGTCATCCGCAATTGCGCCCTTGGTAACGGTGCGGTTGTTGTCATCTGTGTGCGTCACAGTGAAGATGACGTTCTCTGCGTTCTCGACACCGGTCTTCTTGAGGTCGAGCTCGTAGGTGTATACATAGACGTAGTTACCGTCGACGGACTTCTCAGCAGTGTTGCTGTTCTTCCATGTCAGGTTCGGGTTGTTGGCATTGAGGTTGCCCGGGCCGATCTGAGCCTTGTCATTGAGAGTTGTCGAGAAGAAGACGACAACTTGGCTGTCCTCAGTGATCGCATCGAGTTTCGCAAGGCCGGCTGCGGTCATGGTAACCTCGAAGGTGTGATCTGTTTCGAACTTGCTTCCAAGAGCGTTGTTTGCATCGATTGCAGCGCCGTTCTGTGTCAGGACATAATCCTCGCCCGCAACAAGAGCTACGCCAGCAGCACCGAGGTCGGTGTCATACTGAGCGTTGACAGCCTTCGGGATGATCTTGACAGAGGATACGCCGTCGAAGGTCAGGGACTTGGACATGGTATCCTTGATCACGAACTTCTCGTGCTTCTTCATGGCTTTGTTGACGCCAACGCCGTAGGAAGCGACTTCATCATAGGCTTCATTGTTGGCATTGTCGTCTCTTGCATTCAGCTGATCATTGATCGCGTCATGCGGTGTGTACGGCTGAAGCGCCGGAGCGTCTGCATAGATGACCTGCTCGATCGTGTCACCGATCTGGTAGTCTTCACGGATACGGAGAGCTCTGTCGCCGCTGTCATCCGGGTCGACGATACGCTTCACGATGGAGTTCGTCTGATCCTTCGGGAAGACGTCGATGTCGTACTCCCAGACAGTGCCCGGAGCCTTGTCGTTGACCTTGCTGACGTTGGTCGTCGGCAGGGAAACGAGGAACGGAGCAGCCTCAGACTCGATGACCGGGTATTCCGGGTTCAGTCTGTAGTCCTCGACCTTGTACTGCTGGCCGTTTGCGTCAAGACCATCGTGAGCGGTGATGTCGGTCTCGCCAAGGATGTAGAGGCCAAGATCCATCTCGTCCTTAGTGGACTTGCCGTCCTTGTCGGTTTTGTTCATAGCTTCGCCATTGGCCTTGATGAACTGGCGGAGCAGCTCTTCACCGGCGACACCGGCGGAGGTCTTTGCTGCATTCATATCAGCGAGGCACTTCTCGATCGAAGCAGTCGTGTAGTAGTTCTGGCCGTCGATCACAGTCGGGACCGGGGCGGCAACGGCGAGCTGGTTGCGGATGGAAGCGTCGTTTCCGAAGATACCTTCATTCAGGTTCGTGAAGTAGGTGCCGACAACAGATGTGCCGTCTGCAAGGTTGCCGTTGACATTCAGGATGTCAGCAATCTTGAGGTAAGAGAAGACGATGCCGTCAAGCGGGATATAGCTGTCGTCCTTGACAGAGATCGTGCCGTCGACAATGCCGTCTTCCGTGCCGCTCTGGCGGACGCCTGCTGCGTTCTCCTGGTTCTCGTCGTACTCTGTACCCTCAGTGCTGAGGTCGGTGTCGAACTCCTCTGTGCCGTCGAAGGTCGTCGGTGTGGAATCAGCGCCGATGAACGGGTTCGTAACATCGATCGTGCCGTCTTCCTGTTCCTTGACAGCATGGTCGGTCGAGGAATCGGTGGCGCCGGATGCAAGGACATCGTGGCCGTCCGAGATTGCCTCGTGTCCATCATTCTCGATCAGCTTATGGACTGTGATGGAGCCCTTCTTTGTGCTGTCGATGATGATGGAGTCGTTAGCCGCACCGGTCTCGGCCATAACGCCGGCCGGCATTGCCATGGACAGGGCGAGTGCGCCCGCCAGGCCTGAAGAAATGATACGTTTAGCCTGCATTTGTTCTTCCTCCTTGATAATTTTGTAGGTGTCGGGATGCAGTTCCCAATTCGGTTTAACAAGGGAACGCGTCCCCCGTGTTCCCTTCCGCGTATGATATGTCAGAAAAAATAATTTCAATCCCATGTTTTTTTTCGTTGTTTTAACATCCCGAAAAAAAAGCAAAACCCCGGGAGCATATGCTCCCGGGATATGTGTCTTATTGTTCTTCAGGAACAGCCATCTGGCCGGCGGCCTGCAGTTCTTTTGTAAAATCTTCTTTGTTTTCCTTTTCAGCGGCTTTAAGGGCTTCCGCCTGTTCTTCCGCTTCCATTTCGGCGGCGATCTCCTCGACGCGGTAACGGACGACCATATCCTTGATCCGGCTGTTGTAGGTCGGGCTTGTGGCGTATCCCTGAAGCCCCACATCAACAACCGTGTCGATGTCTGTGCAGTTGGCGATATCCGGGTGCACTCCGATCTTGAAAGCCGCATAATCGGAAAGGCAGGCTTCGATATCTTCGTATGTCCGCATGTCCTCGAAATTATAGGTCGTCGCGCCGTTGTGGACCTGGGGGACGTAACGCGACGCCTTGCCGCCGGTCCACGGGCTTTCCCATGTGTCGTTGTTTAAGTCCGCATTCATGCCGAGGATATTGTTGTCTTCCGGCTGGATACCTCCGATGTCTGCCTGTGCGAACGAACACCAGCCGCTCTCCAGGATCACCTGTGTGACGAGAACGGGACGGTAGAACCCGTACTGATTCCATTCTCCTTCTGCGGCTTTGAGCAGGATACGGATGATCGCTTCGCGGGCCTCTTCATCCCCGCTGTAGGCGCGACGGCCAAGCTCCCGGATATCCGATGCCTGTGTGGATCCGTTGTCGTCGTTGAAGAGCCGGCACGCCCAGCAGGCTTTTTCCGTATCGACTTCCGTCTCTGCGATACCGAGGCGGGCCGATGCGGCACTGACCGCTTTGAAACCGTTCTCTTCATCGTTTGCCGTGCAGATCAGGACGTGATAGACACCGTCATCATTTCCGTAACAGATAAGGTCGCCGGGCCGGGCGTCTTCTGTCGGGATCATGCGTCCTTCCCATGCTTGTTCGTACGTGCCTTTAGGGAGTGAGACACCGAAATGCTTCATGATCAGTCTTGTAAAAGACGAGCTGTCACAGCCTTCCGTTAAGGACTCGCCGCCCCATTTATAGGGATTTCCGATAAAACTCTTTGCGTATTCCGCAACATCCTCCCCGTCGGAGACGATCCGCTTTACCTGGATGAGGTCGTTAAAGGTGGTCGTGTAAGTATAGGTGAACGCCCGGTTTGTACTGCGCTTTTTCAGGACGGTCACGGGAGCAGGCTCTTCCTCTTGTTCGTCCGTGTCCCCGGTCCCGTCTTCCGGGTCCTCTGCGGTCATTTCTGTCTCCTGTCCGTCTTCGGTGTCCTGTGTGCCCTCAGCGTCCTTAGCCGTATCCCCTTGGGCTTCTTCGTTCTCTTCCGGGGCTGTTTTGTTTTCGGATGTGCCCTTCTCTTCCTTATTATTAAGAAGGGATGCATCGATGAATCCGCGGAGGATCGTCCCTTCCTCATCTGCCGTCTCGATAAAGGCCCATTTCTCGCCCACCTCCTTGATGAAGCGGACATCGACGCCGGCGAGGACACGGCCAGCCTCTTCCTTCCCTTCGTCCGTCCCGTCGTAGACGGATGCGTCTTCAAGGACGGTCATATGGATCTCGCGGGTCCTCTTAAATGACGGGGCGACGTAGACGCTTGCGGGTTCTGTTTTGGCGCCCGGCGTGTTTGTTTCTGCGCTGTCGGACGATGCCTGGCCTTTCGTCTCCGTATGGCTGTCTGCCGCAGTGCTCTCCGGCTTCGCTGCCGGGGCAGGAGTCACCGCCGGGCTTTCCGGTTTGTCTTCCTTTATTTCCGGAACTTTTTCCGGTTTCTCCGGAACGGTTTCCGGTTTCTCGGCTGTTGTTTCCGGTTTTTCTTCCGATACGCCTGCGTTTACTTCCTCGGGTTTTTCTTCCGCCTGAGAAGCAGGGGTCGGTTCGGCATCTGTGCCGGCTTCCGCATGTACGGGCCCGCTCTCTCCCGGGGGCTCTTCTGCCGTCTCCTGCGTTTTTCCTTCATCCGCATCCGGGGCTTCTGCCATCTCCTGTATGACAGGTCCCGGGTCCTGGCCGGAGAGCGTTGTCCCGCCCGTATCTTCCGGCGTGCTTTCTGCTTCCGTTTCGGCTTCTCCTGTATCCGCAGCGGGTCCTTCCGCTGCGCCGTCTGCAATGTCCGGCTGACTGACCGCAGGATCTGCTTTCTGTACAGCCAGAACACCGGCAGGCTCTGCGCTTGTTGCGAACACAGAAGCGGGGGCGGACATGGCGACCGCGGCCGCCATGATGCCGCCCCATGCGCGTATCCATAATGATTTCTTGATCACGTTTCTTCCTTTCCGGGCTGTGATGCTTTTTGCGTACAGCCCTGTCTGTAGTCCGGTCCCGCGTTCTTGCCTGTGGGAACCGTTCCTATATGATATGTCAGATTTTCTTTTCTCTTTCGATGATTTTCCGCGGCGCCTTCCGAAAACAGAAAAACCCAGGCCAACGGCGCTGGGTTTTCTTTTTGTGTGTTACGGAGCAAGATCAGGCGAAGGGAAGATCTTCATCCTCGTACTGATCGTAAACCGGGCCCGGGTCTTCAGCGGGAGCGGGTGCTGCCTGCGCTGCCTGGGCGGGCTTGTTGGCAGGTGCCGCAGCTGGGGCCTTGCCGGCCTCTCCGTCCTTCTTGCTGCCGACAAACTTGAAGTCCTCCACGATAATGATATCATGGTTGACTTTCACGCCCTCGCGGTTGGTGTAGTTGTCATTCTGCATCTCTCCGGAGATGAAGACAGGATCGCCTTTCTTCAGGTACTTGGCAAACGCTTTACCGCGCTCGCCGAAGATGGTGGCGTCCCAGAAATCGGCATCCGGCTGGCCGTCGCGCTTCATGCGTCTGGAGCAGGCAAGGCGAACGTTGGTGATTGCCGTGCCGGTCGCGGTCTGTCTTTCTGTCGGAGCGTTTACCAGTCTGAAAATATCGATTACTTTTGCCATGTTTTTGTCCTCCTTAAAATGGTTGGGATGGCTCCCGTTTATCATTTGTACGGATACGATATGTCAGAACAAAAAAATAATGGTTTTTGGATCTCAGATAGGAGTTTGTCTGCGGCAGAAAACCGGTACGGGAACATGCAGGCACATTCTATATATAGATTCTGAAACCATTTTTGAAACAGGCTGACATATCATATCCGGAGGTGATCATATGGATAAGAATTACGCGATCCTTAGGGTCGACAAGATCAAAACGGCCGGTGATATGCACCACCGGTACGAGCACAATATGCGTACGGGAGAAGTCCTGAACGCAGACCCCCTGCTGTACGACAACAATTTCGATGCTCAGGATCTCCTGAACGGTCTGACTTACCAGGAGATGTTTGACAACGAGATCACGGACCGCAGGGTTGACGGCACGATGGACAAGGTTCGCAGGAACGCTGTCCTCGGTTTTGAAGTTGTCCTTCGCTATTCCCGCGAGGCTGGGATTCGGGACGACCAGGATGCCTGGGTCCAAAAAAACGTCGAGTGGCTGAACAGGACTTTCAACCCGCCAGGCGGTGTGATGACGTACACGAATGAAACCGGGGAACAGGTGACAAAAAAGACAAACAATGTCAAGTCTGTGATCGTTCACAACGATGAGGGTGTGCCGCATATCCATGCATTCGTTATCCCGATTGATGAGAAGGGCAGGCTTAACGCTTTCTATTACACGGGCGGTCCTGCCGCCATGCGGCGTATGCAGGATTCTTACGCGGAGGCTATGGAGGAATTCGGGCTTGCACGCGGAGAACGGAAATCTGTCGCACGCCCCGAAGAGATCCGGTCCTATTACGGGCATATCAAACGAGCCGTCAATGCGGAGCTTCCCGAGATTATCCCCGGCGAGACGATCGAGGAATACCGCGCACGCGCAAACGAGACCTACCGTGATGCACTTTGTACGCACCGCGATGAGATCGTCAAGATGAACCAGCGGGTAATAGCCGCCTATTCGACCATGACAGAGGCAAAAGAGGAACTCAATGGAACGAAGGCCAGGGCTGTCGAGACGGAGGAAAAGCTTGAGCGGATACTGGACAAGGAAGACCTGACAGATGAAGACTACCGCATGGTCCGCCGTGCCGTCCGGCGGGAACAGGACTTCGAAGAAGCTGTCCAGCAGTATCCCGACCAGCAATATGCCCGGCGAGTCCAGGAGGACCACGAGCGGATGATCAGGTGGCAAAGAGACCGAAAGCGGAAGCGTGCACGGCAGTCCAGGGCACAGTGAGTGTCCGCATATCGGTCAAAAACTATTTTTTAAAATTTATGACATATCATAGATGTCATTTGAAAACCGGGAGAGATCCCTCAAAAATCACATGGAGGACAAAAGATGAATCTTGTTGTTATGATGGGCCGTCTTACGCGCGACCCGGAAGTCCGGTATTCCGCCGGTGCAAACGGAACGACGATCGCCAATTTCCGCATTGCTGTCGACCGCAGATTCAAGAGAGAAGGACAGCAGGACGCTGACTTCTTCGACTGCGTGTCGTTCGGAAAACAGGCCGAGTTCGTGGAGAGATATATCCACAAGGGAACCAAGGTCGTTGTCTCCGGTTCGATGCAGAACGATAATTACCAGGGACGCGACGGCCAAATGGTCTACCGCGACCGGATCGTTCTCGACAACATCGAGTTTGCGGAGAGCAAGGCTGTCGCAAGCCAGAACAATGCCGGCACCCCGCAGGATCCCGCTGAGAAGCAGCAGGCGCCGAGGCGCGAGAACCGTCCGGCAGCGGCAGATACCTCGGGAGATGGCTTTATGAACATTCCGGATGGAATGGATGAAGAGCTCCCGTTCGCTTAAGGGCGGCTCTGAACGCACAAAAAAGACCCGACGCTTTTGCGTCGGGTTTTTTTGTTTGTAGAGCACATCCTCACAAGGGTAGGGAAGGCTCACCCCGCACATGCGGGGAATATAACTTGAAGTCATCCACGACGATCACCTCGTGAGGCCCACCTCCGCACATACAGGGAATATGTCGAGTGGTAGTCGCAAATTTTGCGACTACTTGGCTCATTCACGCACATGCGGGGAATATCGAAATATCTCCTTGGCGCACCGCTCACTGCCGGGCTCACCCCCGCGTATGCGGGGAATATTCAGCCGTGACGCTGGTGCCTTGCGAAGCTTTAGGCTCACCCCCGCGCATGCGGGGAATATTCTGCCAAGTCTGCCCGCTTTGTCGCCAAGTCAGGCTCACCCCCGCGCATGCGGGGAATATCGTCGTGTTGCCAGCACGAATCGTTTAATCTGAGGCTCACCCCCGCGCATGCGGGGAATATCGAGACCGCGGAACGTATGAGGTCAACCCGTGGGGCTCACTCCCGCGCATGCGTGGAATATTAATGGCGTGTCTTTCCGTTTGCGTCTTTTTCAGGCTCACCCCCGCAAAGGTGGGGAATATAAAGCAGTACACCGCGACGGAACATCCGGTGTAGGCTCACCCCCGCGCATGCGGGGAATATAGAAGCGGCAAAACCGTCCTTGACAATGACCTGGGCTCACCCCCGCGCATGCGGGGAATATGGGACAGGCTGCCGGCGGGGCGTGCTC
>ODAI011146792.1_pt1 | contig 57548 bp, 46 predicted proteins | sample 1539321 | NCBI WGS metagenome assembly ODAI01 (sample SAMN02144231, study PRJEB22623) | gut metagenome | biome: sheep rumen | host: Ovis aries | place: New Zealand | reverse complement strand
GAAGTCCGTGAGTTTCACCATAGCCACGGATGTCCAAAATCCGCTCTGCGGCGAACGGGGGGCAGCCTATGTGTTTGCACCTCAGAAGTTTTCGACAAAGAAGGCCGAAGAAGGCATTGCTGACGAGATTCAGGTCTTGGACCGTCGGGCCGCTAAGTTTGCAGCACTCTCGGCCAAGCATTTCGGCTTCGACCGCTCTGAGGATGCGGGGGCCGGAGCTGCCGGCGGACTGGGCTACGCCTTCATGCAATACCTAAACGCAGAACGCAGGTCGGGCATAGAGCTGCTGCTCGAGGCCGCAGACTTCCGAAAAACTGCAAAAAATACCGATTTCATCGTTACCGGCGAAGGCTCTGCCGACCGCCAGCCCCTCATGGGTAAGCTGCCGATGGGCATCCTCGCCCACTCGCCAGCCGTTCCCGTTTGCCTGATAGCCGGTCAGGTGAGCGACCGCGACAAGCTCCTCGCTGCCGGGTTTGCCAAGGTGGAGTGCATCAACCCGCCCTCGCAGCCCCTCACAACAGCCATGCAAAAAAGCATAGCCACGCAGAACATAGAGCAAACCGCCGCCAGATTGGCCTCCTACTACATGAGTGAGGGGGCTGATGAGTGAAGTCGTATCATTGCAAAAAGGTAATGTCCATTACCGTAATGACGGTTACTAAAGAAGCAGAACTCGGGCGAACAAAAAAAATAAAGGAGTCTGATTTCTCGGACTCCTTTATTTTTGCGCTTCAGGATGGGCTTGAACCAACGACCCCCTGATTAACAGTCAGGTGCTCTAACCAACTGAGCTACTGAAGCAGGTTTTGCTGTTAAGCGGTTGCAAAAGTACTATGTTTTTTTTTATCCTCCAAACTTTTTGCAGAAAATTTTTGTTTTCGCCTTAAAAAGGGGTAAAAAGGGCGCAAAAATAGCGTGAAAGAGAAATGGGATGGATGTTACTTGGGGGTGAAAAGAGGGTAAGACGGAAAAGAAAGGCAACGTTTCCTCTAAAGAAAACATAATTCTTTATATTGACTGACTTATAATTCGAGATTTTTACCTACATTTGCAAGCTGTTAACAGATGAGAATTATGGTAAAGAAGTTGTTTTTGAATATTTTGCCTTTGTTGTTGGTGTTGCTACATCCGGTGCAGGCGGGTGCCCAGACCAAAGTTGGCGGTGACCATAACTTTACGGTTGCCAAGAACATGGAGGTGTTCAGTGCCATCTACAAGCACCTGGACCTGATGTATGTAGACACGCTGAACGCCGACGAGGTGGTAGGCAATGCCATCAATGCCATGCTGGGGTCGCTTGACCCTTATACAGAGTACTATCCAGAGGACAAGTCGGGCGACTTGAAGATGATGATCAGCGGTAAGTATGCCGGTATCGGTGCGCTGATACGCTACAATCTGGCGTTGGACAGGGTGGTCATCGACGAGCCCTACGAGAACATGCCTGCGGCAGAAGTGGGGTTGAAGAAGGGCGACATCATCCTGAGCATCGACGACTCGTTGATGACCGATAAGACCGTCAGCTACGTCAGTGAGCACCTTCGCGGCGATGCCGGCACCTCCTTTATATTAAAGGTGAAGCGTCCGACCACTAACAAGACGATGAAGTTCAAGCTGACGCGCAGGGCCATACAGTTGCCGGCGGTGACTTATTACGGTCTTCAGCAGGACAGCATCGGCTACCTGAACCTGTCGCAGTTCACCGACGAGTGCTCCAAGGAGGTGCGCCGTGCATTCCTTGAGATGAAGAAGAACGGGATGCAGAAGTTTGTCCTTGACTTGCGCAACAACGGCGGCGGCTCATTGCAGGAAGCCATCAACATCCTGAACATGTTTGTGCCAAAGAATATCACGCTCGTGCGCACCATCGGAAAGATGAAGCGTGCCAACCGTGACTATGCCACCACAGTGGAGCCTATCGACACGCTCATGCCCGTCGTCGTATTGGTCAACGGCAGCTCAGCCAGTGCCAGTGAGATTACGGCAGGCTCCCTTCAGGACCTTGACCGTGCCGTCATTCTCGGCACCCGCACCTACGGCAAAGGTCTGGTGCAGCTTCCCAACCTGCCACTGCCCTACAACGGCAACCTGAAACTGACGACTGCCAAGTATTACATCCCCAGCGGACGCTGCATACAAGCCATCAACTACAAACACTCAAAGGGTGGCTACAAAGAGCACGTGCCTGACTCGCTGACCAAGGTGTTCCATACCGCCAACGGACGTGAGGTGCGCGACGGCGGAGGCATCAAGCCCGACATCGAGGTGAAGCCCGATTCGCTGCCCAACATCGCCTACTATCTTGCCGGCAACGGCAGAGACTCTACGGAGGTGATGCTGAACTGGGAAGTCAACTACATCAAGAAGCACCACACGATAGCACCTGCCAGCACGTTCGCCCTCACCGATGCCGACTTTGAAGACTTCAAGCAAGCCGTGCTGAAGAGCGGATTCAAGTATGACCGCGAGAGCAAGAAGTACATGGAGAACCTCGTGAAGCTTGCCAAGATAGAAGGCTACTACGACGATGCCCGTGCCGAGTTCGACGCCTTGGAAGCCAAGCTGAGCCACAACCTGGCGAAAGACCTCGACTATAACAAGAAGGTGCTCAAAGACATCCTTGCCTCCGACATCGTTGCTGCCTACTACTATCAGCGCGGTTCTGTAGAGAACGCCCTGCGTTCCGACAAACAATGGCACGAAGCCGTGAAGCTGCTCAACGACGAAGAACGCTACCGCAAGGTGTTGCAGAAACCATGATGCTTTTTCGCGTGCAAAGGTACAACTTTTGGATCATTCTTCCGTATCTTTGTTTGTTCCATCATCATCTTTGTAACGAACGGAATCTGCGGTCACGATGTCTAAATGGTGCAATCATCAGAAAGAAAAACCTGAAAATATTTGCAGGGTTACGAAAAAGTAAGTACCTTTGCAGCCGTTCAGTGGAATGTGGGACTCGAAAGGGTTCCACATTTGTTATATTTGGCAGCGTACTGATGGCTGCCTGAGAACAAGCATGGGACAAGAGTAAAAAGTTACTTTTTATTATAAAGATGATAGATAAGAATATCGTAAAGACGTTAGTAGAGGAGTGGCTCCAGGACAAGGAGTACTTCTTAGTAGACATCCAGATCAGCCAGGACGACCGCATCGTCGTGGAGATAGACCATGCCGACGGCGTGTGGATAGAGGACTGCGTGGAACTCAGCAAGTATATCGAGGACCACTTGAGCCGCGACGAGGAGGACTACGAACTGGAGGTAGGCTCTGCCGGACTGGGACAGCCCTTCAAGGTGGAGCAGCAGTACATCAACTTCATCGGTAAGGAGGTGGAAGTGCTCGACGGCGACGGCAAGAAGGTGAAAGGCATCCTGAAGGGTGTCGACGGAAGAAACTTCACCGTTACCGTAGAAGAGAAGGTGAAGGCGGAAGGCATGAAGCGTCCGCAGCTGACGGAGGTGGACCATACTTACGACATGGACAGCGTGAAGTACTGCAAGTACCTAATTAACTTCAAGTAAGGAAGCCCACCAGCCCATTCCCTTGCTTCGCTTGCCTACCCGTAGCCTCTCCCCAGGGAGAGGAGATGAAAAGGTTAGTATAAACTATCAAATCGTAAATTAATTGTAAAATAGTGAAATAGTTAAATAGTCAAATAAGATAATGGCAGCAAAGAGAACAGACAACACTCCGAACATGATAGAGACGTTCAAGGAGTTTAAGGAAACCAAGAACATTGACCGTACTACATTGGTGAGTGTGCTTGAGGAGAGTTTCCGCAATGTGATAGCGAAGATCTTCGGTTCAGATGAGAACTTCGACGTCATCGTGAACCCCGACAAGGGCGACTTCGAGATTTATCGCAACCGCGTGGTCGTACCCGATGGTGAGGTGAAAGACGAGAATAAGGAGATAGCATTGAAGGAAGCCCAGAAGATTGAAGAAGACTATGAGGTGGGTGAGGATGTAGCCGAGCGTGTAGACTTCACGAAGTTCGGCCGCCGTGCCATCCTGAACCTGCGCCAGACGCTGGCCTCAAAGATTCTCGAACTGGAGCACGACTCCCTGTATAATAAGTACAAGGACCGTGTGGGACAGATTGTCTCCGGCGAGGTCTATCAGGTGTGGAAGCGCGAGGTGCTGCTCGTTGACGAAGAGAACAACGAGCTCATCCTGCCGAAGGCAGAGCAGATCCCGTCCGACCAGTACCGCAAGGGCGAGACCATTCGTGCCGTCATCTTGCGCGTAGACAATGAGAACAACAATCCGAAGATTATTCTCTCACGTACCAGTCCGCAGTTCCTGGAGCGCCTGTTGGAAGCCGAAGTGCCTGAAATCAACGACGGCCTCATCTCCATCAAGCGCATTGCCCGCATGCCGGGTGAGCGTGCCAAGATTGCAGTGGAGAGCTACGACGAGCGCATAGACCCGGTAGGCGCCTGCGTGGGTGTCCGTGGCAGCCGTGTGCATGGCATCGTCCGTGAGCTTTGCAACGAGAACATCGACGTCATCAACTACACCACCAACGTCAAGCTGTTCATCCAGCGTGCGCTGAGTCCTGCCGCCGTCTCCAGCATCAACATCGACGAAGAGAACCTGAAGGCAGAAGTCTATCTGCAGCCCGATCAGGTGAGCCTCGCCATCGGCCGTGGCGGACTCAACATCAAGCTCGCCTCCATGCTGACAGGATACACCATTGACGTCTTCCGTGAAATCAATGAGGCCGAAGCCGAGGAGGACATCTACCTCGACGAGTTTGCTGACGAGATAGACCAGTGGGTAATCGATGCCATCAAGAGCATCGGTCTCGACACCGCCAAGCAGGTGCTGAACGCTCCGCGTGAGATGCTCATCGAGAAAGCCGACTTGGAAGAAGAGACCGTTGACGGCTTGCTCAACGTGCTGAAAGCTGAGTTTGAGTAATTTTAAATGAAGATAAATGAGAAATAGATGAGTATAAGATTAAATAAAGCAATACGCGAACTGAACATCGGACTCCAGACGGCTGTCGACTTCTTGGAAAAGAAGAAGCTGGGTGAGGTGAAGGGTGACCTGAACTTCAAGCTCAGCGACGAGCAGTACGACGCGCTGGTGAAGGAGTTCAAGAGCGACAAGGACGTGAAGACCGATGCTGCACGCCTGTTCCAGAAGAAGCCGAAGGAAAAGAAGCCGAAGGAAGCAGCTCCGGAGGTGAAGGTGGAGACGCTGGTAGAGAAAAACCGTCCCCAGTTCAAGCCTGTTGGAAAGATAGACCTTGACCAGATTGGTAAGAAACCTGCCGAGAAGAAGGAAGAACCGGTAGCTGAAGTTGCTCAGCCCAAGCCGGAACCTGTTGCCGAAACAGCCAAGGTGGAACAGCCGGCAGAGGCCAAGCCCGAAGTGAAGGCAGAACAGCCCAAGGCTGAGGCTCCGAAGGTGGAGACACCGCAGGCGGAAGCTCCCCAGGTTGAGGCACCGAAGGTTGAGGCTCCCGCTCCCGTTCAGCCCGCTCCGGCAGCCGAGAGCAAGGAAGTTGCTGCTTCGGCACCGGTAAAAGAAATCTTCACCACCAAGAATGAAGACAAGTTGTTGAATGCCACCAAGGTGAACGTGCTGGGCAAGATAGACCTCAGTTCCATCAACCAGAGCACCCGTCCAAAGAAGAAAACCAAGGAAGAGCGCCGCAAGGAACGTGAGGAGAAGGCTGCCGGCGAACGCAAGAAGCGTGAGCGCATCAAGCAGGGACGTGTCGACATCAATGCTGCTGCCAATCAGCAGCAGAGCGGAGCCAATGCCGGCGGCAACGGTGGCGGCAAGAGCGGTGGCAAGAAAAAGAAGAACCGCAACCGCAACCAGAAGCCGTTGGAGGTAAGCGAAGAGGACGTGGCACGTCAGGTAAAGGAGACTCTCGCACGACTGACCAACAAGCAGAACCAGAACAAGAAGGGTGCCAAGTATCGTAAGGAGAAGCGCGAAGCCATCCAAGAGAAGATGAACGAGGAAGCACGCGCCGAACAGCGCGAAAACAAGGTGCTGAAGCTGACGGAGTTCGTAACCGTCAGCGAACTGGCAACGATGATGGATGTCAGCGTCACACAGGTCATCTCTACCCTCATGTCGGTAGGTATCATGGTGTCCATCAACCAGCGGCTCGATGCTGAGACCATCAACCTTGTTGCCGACGAGTTCGGCTTCAAGACCGAATATGTCAGTGCGGAAGTGCAAGAGGCTGTCAGCGAAGAGGAGGACGACGAGAACGACCTCGTGCCGCGTGCGCCTATCGTTACCGTCATGGGACACGTCGACCACGGCAAGACCTCGCTGCTTGACCACATCCGCAACACCAACGTCATTGCTGGTGAGGCGGGAGGTATCACCCAGCACATCGGTGCCTACAACGTGAAGCTTGCCGACGGACGCCGCATCACCTTCCTCGACACGCCGGGTCACGAGGCGTTCACCGCCATGCGTGCCCGCGGTACGCAGGTCACTGACATCGCCATCATCATCATTGCTGCCGACGACTCGGTGATGCCCACCACCAAGGAGGCCATCGCCCACGCCCAGGCTGCCAATGTCCCGATGGTGTTTGCCATCAACAAGATAGACAAGCCCGGTGCCAATGCCGACAAGATACGTGAAGACCTCTCGCAGATGAACCTGCTCGTAGAGGAGTGGGGCGGCAAGTACCAGTGTCAGGAGATCAGTGCCAAGAAGGGTATCGGCGTCGACGACCTGTTGGAGAAGGTGCTCCTTGAGGCGGAGATGCTCGACCTGAAGGCCAACCCCAACCGCAAGGCAACGGGTTCGGTCATCGAGTCCAGCCTTGACAAGGGTCGTGGCTACGTCTCTACGCTCCTCGTCTCGAACGGTACGTTGAAGGTGGGTGACAACGTGATTGCCGGTACCAGCTACGGACGTATCAAGGCGATGTTCAACGAGCGAAACCAGCGCATCGAGCAGGCTGGGCCTGCCGAGCCGGTCATCATCCTTGGGTTGAGCGGTGTGCCGGTGACGGGCAACGATGGGATAAGGGCGGTGTACAGCGAGCGAACCCCGCGCGCCGAGCGGGCTGCTCCGGCCGAGCCGGTCATCATCCTTGGTCTGAACGGTGCGCCCACTGCCGGCGACACCTTCCACGTGCTGGAGACCGAGCAGGAGGCACGCGACATCGCCAACAAGCGTCTGCAACTGCAGCGCGAACAGGGCTTGCGCACGCAGAAGAAGTTCACCCTCGACGACATCTCCCACCGCATTGCACTGGGTGAGTTCCATGAACTCAACATCATTGTCAAGGGTGATACCGACGGAAGTATCGAAGCGCTCTCCGATTCGTTCATCAAACTCTCTACAGAGAAGGTGCAGGTCAACGTCATCAACAAGGCCGTCGGACAGATTTCCGAGAACGACGTCATGCTGGCAAGTGCTTCCGATGCCATCATCGTGGGCTTCCAGGTGCGTCCTTCTGCCGATGCCCGCAAGGCAGCCGACCGCGAAGGCGTCGAAATCAACACCTACAGCGTCATCTACGATGCCATCGACGACATCAAGTCAGCTATGGTGGGCATGCTCGACAAGGTGAAGAAGGAGGTTGTCACCGGACAGGTAGAGGTGCGTCAGGTCTTCAAGATCTCGAAGGTGGGCACCGTTGCCGGCGCACTCGTCACCGAAGGCAAGGTACACCGCTCCGACAAAGCGCGTGTCGTGCGCGACGGCATCGTTGTACACACCGCTCCCATTGATGCGCTGAAGCGCTACAAGGACGATGTCAAGGAGGTGGCAACAGGCTTGGAGTGCGGTATCTCGCTCGTTAACTTCAACGACATCATGGAAGGCGACGTCATCGAAACCTTCATGGAGATTGAGGTCGAGCAGAAGCTCTGATGCCTACCAAGCGCTATCCTACGCTAAGTTTGCCCTTACAGGGGAAATAAAAATTGAACATACGACGCAAGTTCTGTATATCACTATGCTATAGTGACTTACGGAACTTGCGTCGTGCGTTCGGTGATTATTTCAATTCTACCTGTTGGTCAATCAGGTGGCAGAAAATGTTTGCGATTCGGCAATACAAAGAAAAAGCGGCTTTTCTTTGTATTGCGCTCGACTTTCCGAAACTTTGGCTTCGCCGAAGTTAATGGCATTCGGCATAAAAAATAAACAAGTTTATTTTGTTCTGCTCTCGTTTTTCCGTAACTTTGCAACCGATTTTAGAATTCTATCATCGCATGAAGACAGAACAACAGCGGCAAGAGGCAGAGCAGACCGGAAACCGTTCGGAAGCGAACGGTAACGAGCTGGTGCGCCAGATTGCCGAGCAGAAATATGAATTCGGATTCACTACCGACGTACATACCGAGATAATAGAGAACGGACTGAACGAGGATGTCGTGCGGCTGATTTCTTCCAAGAAGGGCGAACCTGACTGGATGCTGGACTTCCGGCTGAAGGCTTTTCGCTATTGGCAGACCCTGAAGCAGCCCACGTGGGGACATCTGCATCTGCCGGAGATTGACTATCAAGCCATCAGCTACTATGCCGACCCCTTATCTGGCAAGGCTGGTGACTCCGGAAAAACTGGCAAAGTGGAAGATATAGACCCTGAGCTGATGAAAACGTTCGACAAACTGGGTATTCCGCTTGAGGAACGGCTGGCACTGAGCGGCAATACCGCTGTCGATGCCATCATGGACTCGGTCAGCGTGAAGACCACCTTCAAGGAGAAACTGCGTGAGAAAGGCGTCATCTTCTGCTCTATCGGCGAAGCTATCAAGGAGCATGGCGACTTGGTGCGCCAGTACTTGGGTACGGTGGTGCCCTATCGTGACAACTTCTATGCTGCCTTGAACTCGGCGGTGTTCAGCGACGGTTCTTTTGTCTATATCCCCAAGGGTGTGCGCTGTCCGATGGAACTGAGCAGCTACTTCCGTATCAACGCCCGAAACACCGGACAGTTTGAGCGTACCCTCATCGTTGCCGACGACGACAGCTACGTGAGCTATCTGGAAGGGTGCACAGCTCCGATGCGTGACGAGAACCAGTTGCATGCCGCCATCGTGGAGATTATCGTCATGGACAGGGCAGAAGTGAAGTATTCCACCGTACAGAACTGGTACCCCGGCGACGAGAACGGAAGGGGAGGCGTGCTGAACCTGGTGACGAAGCGCGGCGAGTTGCGCGGCGCAGACTCCAAACTATCGTGGACACAGGTGGAGACCGGCTCAGCCATCACGTGGAAGTACCCTTCGTGTGTGCTTCGTGGCGACAACAGCGTGGCGGAGTTCTACAGCGTGGCGGTCACCAACAACTACCAGGAGGCTGACACGGGTACGAAGATGATACATATCGGAAAGAACACCAAGTCGACAATCATCTCCAAAGGAATCTCTGCCGGACACTCGCAGAACAGCTATCGCGGACTGGTGCGTGCTACAGCCAGTGCCGACAATGCACGCAACTACTCGTCGTGCGACTCGCTCTTGCTCGGCAGCCAGTGCGGAGCCCACACCTTCCCCTATATGGATGTGCACAACAGCACCGCTATCTTTGAACACGAAGCAACGACGTCGAAAATCTCTGAAGACCAACTGTTGTACTGCAACCAGCGCGGCATACCCACCGAGCAGGCCGTAGGACTCATCGTCAACGGCTATGCCAAGGAGGTGTTGAACAAGCTGCCGATGGAGTTTGCCGTAGAAGCACAGAAGCTGTTGAGCGTCACCTTGGAAGGAACGGTGGGGTAGGAAAACCTATCCCCGACCCCTCCCAAAGGGAGGGGAGCATGGAGCCTGCGGCTGATAGGAAATGCTAATGACAAGAAGAAAATAGAACAAACAATAGAAACAACCAATTAACATCTGACCAATTCAACTCCCCTCGCTTTCTTAGCAAACTAAGCGAACTAGTTCGAGCGAGGAAGAGGCGGGTCATAGAACATTATGCTTGAAGTAAGAAACCTACATGCCAAGATTGGCGACAAAGAGATATTGAAAGGTATCAATCTCACCATCAACGACGGTGAGACGCATGCCATCATGGGACCGAACGGTTCGGGTAAGTCGACACTCAGTGCCGTGCTCGTAGGCAATCCGCTCTACGAGGTCACCGAGGGTGAGGCATGGTTCAACGGAAAGAACCTCTTGGAGATGAAACCCGAAGACCGTGCCCACGAAGGACTGTTCCTTTCGTTCCAGTATCCCGTGGAAATCCCCGGTGTGTCGATGACCAACTTCCTGAAAGCAGCCATCAACGAGAAACGCAAGTATCAGGGGCTGCAAGAGATAAAGGCTGCCGAGTTTATCAAGTTGATGAACGAGAAGCGTGCTTTCGTGGAACTCGACTCCAAGTTTACGCGCCGTAGCGTGAACGAAGGCTTCAGCGGCGGCGAGAAGAAGCGCAACGAGATTTTCCAGATGGCAATGCTCGAACCGAAACTCGCCATCCTCGACGAGACCGACTCCGGACTCGACGTCGATGCCATGCGTATTGTTGCCGATGGCGTCAACAAACTGCGCACACCGGAGAACAGCCGCATCGTCATCACACACTACGACCGTCTGCTGGAGATGATACGTCCGGAGGTGGTGCACGTGCTCTATCAGGGACGCATCGTAAAGACGGCTGGTCCGGAACTTGCCAAGGAGATACAGGAGCACGGATATGACTGGGTAAAAAATGAATTGACAATTGACAATTGACAATTTGCAAGATGAACAGCGAACAACAATACATAGACCTCTACCAGCAGGCTCGCAACATGATCTTCGGCTTCTCGTCGGATGTCATGAACAGCGTGCGTGAAACTGCTTTCGACGACTTCAAGCGATTGGGCTTTCCGTCGAAGAAGGTAGAACGGTATAAGTATACCGACGTCGCACCGCTTTTTGCACCAGACTACGGCGTTAACCTGAACCGGTTGCAGATACCGGTAGACCCCTATCAGGCTTTCCGTTGTGACGTGCCCAACCTCAGTACGGCTCTCTACTTCGTGGTAAACGATGCTTTCTATGCTACTGACAGTAAGGGGGTGAAGCAGGAAGGTGTCATCGTCGACTCCCTGAAGAAGGTGTCGCAGGAGCGTCCGGAACTGGTTGCCCCCTATTATGCACAGCTGGCAAAGAGCGGTGACGACGGTGTGACGGCACTCAACACGATGCTTGCCCAGGACGGGCTGCTCGTCTACGTGCCGAAGAACGTAAAGGTGGAACGCACCGTGCAGGTCATCAACATTTTACGGTCTGATGTCGACCTGATGGTCAACCGCCGTGTACTGATTGTCATGGAGGAGGGCGCTGAGGCAAAGCTGCTCTTCTGCGACCATGCTGCCGACGACTGCCACTTCCTTGCCACGCAGGTTATCGAGGCTTTCGTCGGTGAGAATGCTTCGCTGGAGCTGTATTGCCTGGAAGAAACCCATGCCAAGAATGTGCGTGTCAGCAACGTCTATATCCGGCAAGAGCGCAGCAGCCGTGTTCACCACAATGTTATCACGCTGCATAATGGCGTTACCCGCAACAAACTTGATCTTGTCTTCCGTGGCGAGGGAGCCGAATGCTTCTGCAACGGTTGTGTCATTGCCGACAAGTCGCAACATGTGGACAACAACACGCTCATCGATCATCAGGTGGGACATTGTACCAGTCATGAACTCTACAAATATGTTCTGGACGAACAGGCAGTAGGTGCTTTCGCAGGAAGGGTACTCGTGCGCAAGGATGCGCAGAAGACCGTCAGCGAAGAGCGCAACCAGAATCTCTGTGCTACCCACGAAGCCCGCATGTTCACTCAGCCCATGCTGGAAATCTATGCCGACGACGTGAAGTGCTCGCATGGCAGTACAGTGGGACAGCTCAACGATGCCGCCCTGTTCTACATGCGCCAGCGTGGTATCAGTGAAAAAGAGGCTAAACTGTTGTTGGAATATGCCTTTATCATTGAGGTCATCGACCAGATAACCCTGGACCCTCTTCGAGACCGCCTTCGCTATTTGGTAGAGAAACGCTTCCGTGGCGAATTGAACAAATGCAAGGGATGTAAATTGTGTAAATAGTGAGAAATATGAAAAAGAAGTTATTCGTGATATGCGCAGCCACTCTTCTTTGTGGCGTGATGCCCATGCAGGCACAGGTGATGAAGGCGGCAGACCTTGAAGCGTATGCCAAGCAGCGATATGGTGACAAATGGCTTGATGCTGCTGCCAACCTTGCAAGGCATATCGTTCTTGACAAGAATCAGAGTCTCACCTACCAGCAAGTGATAGAAGCACCGGGGAAGACGAAGCAGCAGCTCTATGTAGCCTTGAACTACTGGGCTACGGCAACTTTCAAAGACAAGCAAGCCATCACGCTCGACGATAAAGATGCCGGATGTATCATCATCTCTTCCACCATAGATGCCATTGCCGACCATACCGGCACCATCAACCGATATGTCATCAGCATCACGCCTGTCATCAAGATTGACATCAAGGACGGGAAGGTGCGTGTCACCTATACTGTTCAAAACTATGATGTGCTCAAGGTTGAAGCCGGTGGCTGGTTTGGAGGACTGGGAGATAAGGACAACGCCAGACAAAGGACTCAGAATATCTATAGCGACGGCAAGCGCATGAAGGGCGACAAGACTGACCGGCGCCTGTATGACGAGCAGTGGGAGATTGTCCGCCATTATCCTTTTGTAGAGAAAGACGCGCAGAAACGTACTTGCGCGAAGGCTCTCGTCATGACACATGCCTATTCCAACGCCCTCTTAGACAAGATAGAGAAAGCCGTAAAGACGGGTGTCATCGGCAACGAGGATGAAGATTGGTAGACGTTGCCTGATGTGTTAAGGTGACTCCGTATACGAATAATAAGAATAGATATGTTCGACATCAATAAAATAAGGGCTGATTTCCCCATCCTCTCGCGCGAGATATATGGTAAGCCGCTGGTCTACCTCGACAATGCGGCAACAACACAGAAGCCGCTGTGTGTGCTGGACGCCATGCGTGAGGAATACCTGAATGTGAATGCCAACGTGCATCGGGGCGTTCACTACCTCAGTCAGCAGGCAACGGAGTTGCATGAGGCTGCTCGTGAGAAGGTGAGGGCGTTTGTCAATGCTTCGAAGACGGAAGAGGTGGTCTTCACACGGGGAACCACCGAGAGTATCAACCTCGTTGCGTCGTCTTTTGCCGAGGCCTTCATGCAGGAAGGTGACGAAGTCATCGTCTCTGCGATGGAGCACCACAGCAATATCGTGCCGTGGCAGTTGCAGGCTGCCAAGCGCGGAATCAGCATCCGTGTCATTCCGATGACCGACGACGGCGTGCTGATGATGGATGAATACGAGCGTCTCTTTACCGAAAAGACGAAGATGGTCAGCGTGGCTCACGTCAGCAATGTGCTCGGTACGGTGAATCCTGTCAAGGACATCATCCGCACGGCACATGCTCATGGCGTTCCCGTCTTGGTCGACGGTGCCCAGAGTGCGCCGCATTTCCGTATCGATGTGCAAGACTTAGACTGCGACTTCTTCGCGTTCAGCGGACATAAGATGTACGGACCGACAGGTATTGGCGTGTTGTTTGGCAAGGAGGAGTGGTTAGACCGTCTGCCGCCATATCAAGGCGGAGGTGAGATGATAGAGAGCGTAAGCTTCGAGAAGACCGTCTTCCAAGGACTCCCGTTCAAGTTTGAGGCTGGTACGCCTGACTATGTCGCCACCCACGGACTTGCTACAGCCATCGACTATATCTGTTCCGTAGGCTTCGATGCCATTGAAGCCCACGAGAAAGAACTGACGCGCTATTGTGTGGAGCAGCTCCAGACCATCGGGGGCATGCGCATTTTCGGTCCCTCCACCTTCGCCCGTGACGCAGTCGTCTCCTTCCTGGTGGGCGACATCCATCACATGGACATGGGAACGTTGCTCGACCGTCTCGGAATAGCAGTCCGTACGGGCCATCATTGTGCGCAACCGTTGATGGACCGGTTGGGTATTCTCGGAACGGTGCGTGCCTCTTTTGCGCTTTATAATACAAAAGAAGATGTCGATGCGCTTGTTGCCGGCATCCGTAGGGTCAGTCAAATGTTCTGACGATGTTGCAGAGCCATTATTATAAAGAGTACGAGTGGGAAGCTGGTTGCGATGAGGCAGGCCGCGGATGTCTTGCAGGCAGTGTCTATGCCGCTGCCGTCATCTTTCCGCGTGACTATCAGAATGCGGAACTGAACGACTCCAAGCAACTTACCGACAAGAAGCGCCACCAGTTGCGTGCCATTATTGAGCAAGATGCCGTAGCCTGGGCGATAGGTGTCGTCACCCCAGAGGAGATTGACAAGATGAATATCCTCAATGCTTCGTTCCTTGCCATGCACCGTGCTTTGGATCAGTTGCAGAAACGTCCGGAAGCCATCATCGTAGACGGCAATCGCTTCCGTCCCTACACGCCGTGCCGTACCGTGGCTGACGGCAATGCCGTTGTCAACACCCCCCTCCCTCATACCTGCATCGTCAAGGGCGACGGCAAGTACTTGTCTATTGCTGCCGCCTCTATACTCGCCAAGACCTACCGGGACGACTACATGGACGGCTTGGCAGAGGAATATCCGCAATACGACTGGCAGTCGAACAAGGGCTATCCCACGCGCAAGCACCGCGATGCCATACGGCAACATGGCATCACACCCTACCACCGCAAGAGCTATAACCTCTTGGGTGACGGACAACTGTCTTTCAACTTTGAAGAGTAGTCAGGAAAAGTGCTTTCAACAGCAATTTGTCAGGGGATTGTCGCAAAGCCACTCTTCTTCTATCCATCCCGTATGTTTGCCATCGGCAGTACGTACCTTTACCCATGTGCCTGATACTTCGATGGGGTGTAAGGTTGTCTCTTCCTTGAAATGTTGACTGAAAAAACGGATGCGCGGAGCGGTGCAGGGCGTTAGGCGAAGAGTTCCTGCAAGATGGGCAGCGAGTGCAGAAGAGGCATCTGAGGGATGTGCAGCCGGTAGTAGTGGATGATGAGTTCGGTGATGCGGTTGCGCTCGTTGCGGTTCATTTGGAACAAGTGCATCGACTCATACCCCATACGCATCAGGGTGTTGATGCGTGAGGCCTCTTCCGGGTGTACAAAGTCGGGGTGGAGCGGTACCTCATTGGTGAACGAGGCGTTGCGCAGGTCGAAGTAGCAGCCGGTTACATACCCTTCCAGGTTCGGATAGAAGCCGATGAAGCGCGACAGGTGCATCATGAACACCAGATGGAAGTTGGCATACGCCTGCCCTGCGGTGTCTAACCACGCCATGCTGTTCTCGATGTATTGGTAGAGTGGGGCGTTCTGCTGCTCATCACGCGTACAATAATACAGGAACTCTGCCAGGAAGAGCGACAACGACAGTTTGACTGCGTCGAAAGGAATCGACGAGAAAGGAACAGCCAGTCGGATGTCGCGGATATGCTGCAAGTTGGCACGCTGCCGGTAGTCGAATGCCATGTCAAGGATTGTCATGGGTTGGAAGAACTGCTTCTTCACCCTCGCCTTGCTGGTCTTCGGGATGCGCACCATAAACGACAGCCTGCCGTGCTGTTCGGTGAACATGTCGACAATCATCGAGGCTTCACCGAACTTCAAAGTGTGCAATACAATGGCTCTGGTCTTCGTCAGCATGCTGCAAAAATACATCTTTTCAGCCGTTTAGTGAAAAATATCCTGCAAAAATTTGGTAGAAACAAAGAAAACAACTACCTTTGCACCCGCTTTGGTCCCTTCGTCTATCGGCTAGGACGAGAGATTTTCATTCTCTAAAGAGGAGTTCGACTCTCCTAGGGACTACCAACAGAATCCGCCATCTGCGCAGCGATGCGCTACCAGCCGTGAAAAACTGGGAAAAGGTGACGGAGGTTTTTCTTAAAAAGAAATTGTCCTTTATCCATTGTCAATTGTCTATTTAAGAATTACTGCCCAGGGCAGCCGCCAACGCAAGACCCACAGGCTTCTGGGAGATGAAAAATTAAAAATGAAAGATTAAAAATTAAGATTTAAAAATTAAACAATTCAAAACAATGGCAAATCACAAATCATCATTGAAGAGAATTCGTCAGACAAAGACGAGAAACGAGCACAACCGCTACTACGCAAAAACCATGCGTAATGCTGTTCGCAAGTTGCGCGCTACAACCGACAAGGACGAGGCAGTAAAGCTCTATCCTGCTATCCAGAAGATGCTGGACAAGTTGGCTAAGACCAACATTATCCACAAGAACAAGGCTGCCAACCTGAAGTCAAGTCTTTGCGCTCACATTGCAAAACTCGGATAGACAACAGTTAAACAAGCGATATTCATGGAGTTGTCACTCAACAGAAGAGTGCAACTCCATTTTTTTAAAAATTTCCCTCAACCTTCAACCTTATTTTTTAAGTACTTTTAGCAACCAAATACTTTAGTATTTGGGATAGATTTAGTATCTTTGCACGTTATTAGTACGAAAAAATAAAAATGGCAGATATCCAGAACAATCAAGGTAACTACTCCGCCAGCAATATCCAGGTGCTCGAAGGCTTGGAGGCTGTGCGCAAACGTCCCGCCATGTACATTGGCGACATCAGCGAAAAAGGACTTCATCACCTGGTAAACGAGACCGTAGACAACTCCATCGACGAGGCTATGGCAGGCTATTGCACGGAGATAGAAGTCACCATCAACGAAGACAACTCTATTACGGTTGAAGACAACGGACGTGGTATCCCCGTCGACGAGCACGAGAAGATGCACAAGAGTGCGCTGGAAGTCGTCATGACGGTGCTCCATGCCGGCGGAAAGTTCGACAAAGGCTCCTACAAGGTCAGCGGCGGTCTGCACGGTGTGGGCGTTTCCTGTGTGAATGCGCTCTCTACCCGCATGAAGTCGCAGGTGTTCCGCGACGGAAAGGTCTATCAGCAGGAATACGAACAGGGTCGTCCGCTCTATCCCGTAAAGGTGGTAGGCGAGACCGACAAGCGCGGTACGCGCCAGCAGTTCTGGCCCGACGGCACCATCTTCACCACCACCGTCTACCAGTGGGACATCATTGCACGCCGTATGCGCGAGTTGGCGTTCCTTAACGCAGGTATCAAGATTACCCTGCGCGACCTTCGCCCCGACGAAGAGGGGAAGACGCGCGAGGAAGTGTTCCATGCCAAAGACGGACTGAAAGAGTTCGTGCGCTACGTAGACCGTCACCGCACCCACCTCTTCGATGACGTCATCTACCTGAAGACCGAGAAGCAGGGCATCCCCATCGAAGTAGCCATCATGTACAATACCGACTACTCGGAAAACATCCACTCCTACGTCAACAACATCAACACCATCGAGGGCGGTACGCACCTTACCGGCTTCCGTACCGCACTGACCCGTGTGCTGAAAGCGTATGCCGACCAGGATGCACAAATCTCTAAGCAGATAGAGAAGGCAAAGATAGAGATTGCCGGCGAGGACTTCCGTGAGGGGCTCACCGCCGTCATCAGCATCAAGGTGGCAGAGCCGCAGTTCGAAGGCCAGACCAAGACCAAACTGGGCAACAGCGAGGTGGCTGGAGCCGTACAGCAGGCTGTCGGCGAGGCGCTGAACTACTATCTGGAAGAGCATCCTACAGAGGCAAAGAAGATCTGCGAAAAAGTGGTTCTTGCTGCTACGGCACGTATCGCAGCCCGCAAAGCACGCGAGAGCGTACAGCGCAAGAGCGTCATGAGCGGTGGCGGCCTGCCGGGTAAACTCGCCGACTGCTCCAACAAAGACCCGAAGCAGTGCGAGATATTCCTTGTCGAGGGCGACTCCGCAGGTGGTTCTGCCAAGCAGGGGCGCGACCGTTACACACAAGCCATCCTTCCGCTGCGCGGAAAGATTCTGAACGTCGAGAAGGTGCAGTGGCACCGGGTCTTCGAAGCCGAGTCGGTGATGAACATCATACAGAGTATCGGCGTGCGCTTCGGCGTTGAAGGCGAGGACGACCGTGAGGCAAACATCGAAAAGTTGCGTTACGACAAGATCATCATCATGACCGATGCCGACGTCGACGGCTCACACATCGACACTCTTATCATGACGCTCTTCTATCGGTTCATGCCGAAAGTCATCGAGGAAGGGCACCTCTACATCGCAACGCCCCCCCTCTACAAGTGTACGTACAAGAAGTTCTCGGAGTACTGTTACACCGAACAGCAGCGTCAGGCATTCATCGACAAGTATGTTGCCGGCGACGAGAACGCCGCCGCCCTCCACACCCAGCGCTACAAAGGTCTCGGTGAGATGAACCCCGAACAGCTGTGGGAGACAACGATGGATCCTCAGACCCGTCTCTTGAAGCAGGTCACCATCGAGAATGCCGCCCAAGCCGACGAAATCTTCTCCATGCTCATGGGCGACGACGTAGAGCCGCGCCGCGAGTTCATCGAGAAGAACGCCACATACGCCAATATCGACGCATAGCCGGAAAGGGAAGATAATCAATATATCAACAAGAAACCGCCGATGTACCTGTAAGGACATCGGCGGTTTTGTCATATCAGTAGTGTAGTTACCTGCATTAAATGGCTATAGCGACCTGACTATTTCGAGGAACTCGCCAAGTGTACGCACGTCTACTTTCGGGAAATCGTACTGTTCCAGTTCCTTGAAGTGGCGGTCGTTGCTGACGATGTAGGTGGCTCCTGCAATGACGGCACAGTCGACAAACTTGTTGTCGTCAGGGTCTGCGGTGATGAGGTTGAAACGGTAGGTGGGCTCAACGCGTTCAATGTTGCTGGCATTGGTTATCGTGTCGATGACGAGAGTGGTAAATGTCCTGTTTCCTGTCATGTACATCAGGATTTCTTCATATTCAAAGAGGATTTCAGTACTAATGCACAATGTGTATTTACCTGACCGGAAAGCCTGCCAGATGTTATGACCATACGATCCCGGTACAAGTATCGGAATGAGGCAATTGGTGTCTATAACGATTTTCATTTGTAGGGTGTACGGAAATGTTCGTTTGCCATTGCCTCAAGTTTTTCCGGTGTCCAGCCTTGCTCTTGGGAAATTTTAGCGGCTTGTTCTTCTAATTTCTTAAAGTAGAAATCAGATAGAACTTTCTTCAGTTCTAACAGTTCCTCTTCAGAATTCATGTGAGAGAACATCTGAAGCAGGTGTAGCTGAATGGGGTTGAATACGGTAGTAGCCATAATCCTTTTCCTTTTTTTTGTTATGTTACGCTTGCAAAAATACAACATTTTTACGAATAAAGTCTCTTTTTATATAAATGTTTCTTCTACAGAGAGGAAAAAGAAGGGAATGGAACGTGCGACGCAAAGCCCGCAAGCCTCTGGCAGAGAGCGGCTTGCGGGGATGAGGTAGCAGAAAGTCCTACGCTCATTGAGCGCAGGTTGAGCGCAGGACTGGGGATGGGTGAAACTGGTGTGTGCCGGTTGCGCTATTTCTGCCTTCCAGCTACTTTGTACTCGACGTGTGAGTGCAGGCGTTTGCGCTCGAAGTCGAACTTCTTCAGCAGGCGCCCCAGGCGGTGCAGGTTGCGCGCATCTTCGCTGACGCCGCCGCACTGCTCGTGCATGGCGTGCAGGATGGCGGTGGGGCTGAGCCACTTGCCCGTCTCCCACTTGCGCGGCCGCTGATACATGTCGAAGAAGACCTGCTCGATGTCGTTCAGCTGTTGGTAGTCGGCGTTCTGTTTCTGTATGCGTGTCTCGTCGTCGCGGTTGAACCAGGTGCGCTCACCGCGGTTGATTTCAGCCAGAGCCTGCGCATACATCTGACGGTAGTTCACGTCGTCGCGGGTGTAGATGGTGCCCGTGGTTCGGATGCAGAGGAATCGTCGCGAACCGGTGGTGTCGGTCAGGGGCATCGGGTCGTTGGTGGTTCCGATGAAGCTGGCATATCGTTTCCGCGTGCCCACCAACTCCTGGAACATCTTGCGCGACTTCACTTCCGACTTCTGTAGCATGTGTTTCAGGAAAGCATTCTGACGCTTGGTCAGCTGGTCGTATTCGTCGAGGTTGATGAGTGCGAAGCGCGACAGCATCTTCACCGCCTCGTTGCGGTTGGTGAAGTCGAGGCGGTCGACGTAGTAGGGTTGCAGTTCCCTCGGAAGAATCATCTTGCAGAAAGTCGACTTGCCGTCGCCCTGGGCACCGATGAGCAGCGGGACGTGCGCGTTGCCGTAGAGGTTGCCTTCCTCCATCCACTGTGCCACCATGCCAAGGAGCCACCGGTGGAAGTCGTCTTCCCAACAGTCGTTGTCCGTTGGCACCCTTCGTGCGAAGCTGCGGATATGGTCTGTGCCGTCCCATGCGGGCAACTGGCTGAGCCATTCGCGTATGGGGTCGTAGGGTTCTACATACGTTGACTCCAGATAGCGGCGCATGTCCTTGTCCCATACGTCGATGCCTGCCAGCAGTGCATCGATGGTCATGGCGTTCTGTACCTCATGGCTCAGTTCCATCCACGGTTTTTCCGGCTCCCCGCGGTGCTTGTATTCCAAGGCTCCCGTGAGGCAGTTGCGGCGCAGCAGGTAGTTCTCCTCCAGGTTGTCGATCAGCATCTGCGTCTGCTCCGAATAGTGGGTCACCCGGCAGCCGTCTTCTTTTCCCTGCTCCCTCGCGGCTCCGTTCCCACGCTTCCTTTCGCTCTTTGTCTCTTCACTCTCCCTGTTCTTTTTTCCTCTTTCTGTGGGGTTCTCATCCTTCCCTGTCACCCACTGCCAACAGGCTGCGAGTGCTCGTTTCATCAAAATAATCAGTTTCATACGCTATACCTTTTTAAATGTTTGTTAACTAATAACAGGTCGTTTTGCGAACAAATACTCCCTGTTTTCCAACTGTTATGTGTTTACCTTCCAACTACATAGAGTTTGGAGCGCAACTACATAGAGCTTGGCTTGCAAAACCTATATAGTTGGAAGGTCCGGTGCTCGACTTTCGCTCGAAAGTGTAGTTCTTTATGCGACCTCAGTCGTGTAAGTCGCTATGCCATAGCGACTTACGGAACCTGCGTCGCACGTTCAATTATCATTATTTTCTTCCCCTGTAGGGGACTTCATCGTTGCCGTTTGCGCTCGATACATGGTTTGATGTACATCACCCACTTGCACTGGTTGCACACCCGTCGGTAGGTGCCCGACCTGAACCTCTCGAACTTGCTCAGCGGCAGCGTGCGTCCGCAGACGCGGCATACTTGTACTTCTTCCATCATACATAATTCATAATTCACAATTCATAATTCACAATTCACAATTCACAATTATCAATTCGCTCCTTACCGAAGCCCGACCCTATAGTTAGGTATTGCCATGTAGCGGTTCAGCTTCTTGTTCTGCTTGCAGCTGACGTGTATCCACTTTCCGCCGTGGCTGTTGTACTCGAAGAGCAGCTGGTCGAAGTCCGTGTTGTCGCGGATGAAGTCGAAGTATTGCAACCCAGTTCCCATGTTGGGGATGTAGAGGTCTGCCGCCTCGCCGCGGAGGTGCTGCGAGTTGCCCACGCCGTGAACCAGTTCGTTGAGCCGTTCGCACCGGAAACCAGAGTTGATACGTATCGGTCCGAAGTGGTTGCGCAGCGGTTGCAGCACCTGTTGGCACAGGTTGCGCAACGCCAGCACGTGATTCCACGACGGCATGTTCCTCACTCCGTAGCGTTCTGCCGTCTGGCTGCGGACAAACTCCATCAGGGTGAAGTTCTCCGACAGCGCCATCTGAAGGTCTAATGTTGTCTGTCTCATTGTTTTTTCCTTTCTTTTTTTGCGTTAAAAACTCGTTGACTACCGGTAGACGCTGCAAAGGTAAAGACACGAAAAAACCAGGCAAAGCATATTTCAAACCCTATCCCAACCGTTTCCCCACCGAAACCAAACTTTCAGTAGAGATACGGTCATATAACACAGCACAAACTGACATCTGCCAGCAGTGTGCAGAAAGCTGTCGCCTCATTGGTTGCCAAGCAACTTGTCACGCAGTATCAAGGTACATACGAACTCTACGACAAATTTATGGCTCACTGGCTGCGGGAGGAATAAGTCTGAGTAGTATAGGAATGAAAAACCTTCAAAAGTACGAATAAAACTTTGTAAACCAAGAGAGAACGGAAGGAAAAATTGTAATTCTTTTGGAGCATTCTCTTCTTTTTCATATCTTTGCAACGAAGGAATAGAAGTTAAACCATAATAATAAGAGGAAAGCCGATGATATAGTAATCCATCCAGATATGAAGATACGGAAGCGTTAGCTTTGATTCTTGCTGTTCGAAATTCGCCAAATTTAAATCAGCACCAAGAGTATAAGTTGATGCTCACGTCAGTTAATGACGTGGGCTTTTCTCAGATATGGTGCAATGGCGTTTGGCGATGCCTCGAATAGCGTAGACGAAGTAGATAGTCCACGCTTTTTTTATGCCTTAACGAAATCATGAATTCATCTTTATAAACAACAACTATGAAAAGAACATTACTATTAGTCATGACGGCACTGCTGACGATAGTGGCAAGTGCCGAAGAAGTGGTCATCAACCAAGTCCACTTCCCCGACCGCAACTTTCGTGAGTGGCTCCTTCAGCAACCGTATGGGGCAGACGGAGTGATTACCGATGCCGAGATCAATGCGATTACCAGCCTGTCCGTGCAGTCATTGGGCATCAAGAGTTTGAAGGGTATCGGGTATTTCACTGCCTTGACCGAACTGTATTGCTACGGCAACCAGCTTGATGGTAATGCCATGCTTCAACTCAGTGGCGAGTTGCCTTCCTCTGTGGGTGAGACTACGTTCAATCTCTATGCCATCGACGGCAAAGACAGTAGCGAAGGAAACGTTCTTACCACCTCTATAGCCTATTTATTAAATGATAAAGGCTGGAAGGTGTATGACAGAAATGGAGGTGAAGCTGTAGAAATCGTTGGAGCCTTGCCCGACAAGTCCACTTGGCTGACGCTGGACGACTGGGCAACCAAGTCTCAAAGGATGCCGTTAGATACGACCTATACCGATGCTACGGGTACCCTCAAGGTAAAAGTCAATAACCAAGAGAATAAAATGAAATGGGATATTGATAAGAGATTTTGGTTCGAAAACCCTCTTGGTATTGCTGAACTATGGGAAGGAACGCGATTGAATACAAATACGAAAGTCACTACTACTAATATGGTTGTGACCACTCCCACTGCAGGCTATCTGTATGTATATGCTTATACAGGTGTACCAGGACGAACATTAAGTGCGATGGGTAAGAGTAATGGGATGTACATCAAGCAGGTAGAACTTCCTAATAGTAAGGTAGATATGCAAGATGCAGACGGGACGATGCGTGGTTCTTATCCCAACACGTGCATTCCTGTATCAGTTGAGAATGCTGCGGCAGGAGTAGAACTTACCTCGCCATACGGATCCATCTATATTTGTAGTATCATCTTCGTTCCTATTGGGTTTGAATCGTCTTTAACACCGATGACTTCTATCTTTACGACCGAAGAGGGAACGAAACTAACTTTGCAAGTCATCAGCGAAGACGAAAAAACGGCTATTATTACTGCTGCCGATGTAGCAACGGGGCAGACGGAATTGACCATCCCTCAGACAGCTAATGGATATAGCATTACAGGTATAGGTGATAACGTGTTCTCTAACTACTCATTAGAGCGGGTGTCACTACCAGAAACGATAGAAGAGATAGGAGAATGGGCTTTCAGCGGATGCGCTAAACTGACCGAAATCAACCTGCCTGCTGCCTTGAAGAGCATAGGCAATAGTGCTTTTTGCAATTCTCATGAGTTGACTTCGTTCAATATTCCCCAAAACTTATTTTACATCGGTGACAACTGCTTTAGCAACTGCACACAATTAGCATCCTTCACAGTCGATGCTGCCAATACTCACTTCACCGTACAGGATGGCATACTCTATGGTACTGAAAACGGTGTGCCGACTACGCTGGTGATGTATCCGATGCCCAAGAACGATGTAACTGACTTTGTCGTTCCCAGTACCGTAAAGAAGATACAGACCTTGAAGAATATAACATCCTTGGAAACAATTACCCTGCCCGACGGAATTGAAAAGATTGTCGATATGGGATGGGGATGCAGGTCTCTGAAAGCTATCTATTTGCATCCGGATAATCCATACTACACCACACAAGATGGTGTCCTTTACGACAAAAGTATGCAGACGTTGATGTTGATTCCTGAAGGGCATCAGATGGAAACGTTCACTGTACCGTATGGGGTGACAAGAATAGAAAGCGGTGCCATTGCTTACCTGCAGCAGCTAAAGGTGCTGAATATATCGGCATGGGTGAGGTCCATAAACCGTACTGATTTTCATAACTATCCTTGTCCTGCACTACAGGCAATAAACGTGGATGAATACAACACCGGGTATTCGTCTATTGACGGATTGCTGTATGAAAAAAGGAATGACCAGCCATATTACCTTTATTGTTGTCCACCAGCCAGAATGGGCGATGTTACGATACCAGATACAGGTATCAGAATATATGGTGCATTTCGCAATTGCCAAAAATTGGGGACTGTAGAGATACCAGCCTCGGCGATTTGTTCCTCACGATTAGTAGTCAATGGCAATTACTATCTTGGCATTTTCAATAATACGAAGATTGAAAAACTGGTTATCTACAGTGATGACATTCTTAACTATGATATCTATCCTGAAAGGGCAGCGCAGATCCTCGACCTCAGCACTGTTATCTATGTGCCGGAAAACCGCGTAGAAGCTTGCAAGGCAAGTGCTGGTTGGGGGCAATATACGATTAAATCGATAGATGAACTGACGACGGGTATCAATGCAATTGAGAGTGGTCCAGTGTCAAAAGATAATGATGCTCCGAGTTATAACCTAAACGGTCAGCGTGTAGGGGAGAACTATAAAGGTCTCGTTATTAAGAATGGACGTAAGGTTATCGTGAAGTAACCCACATTCCTACTTATAGCAACCGCCAAGAGTCCTTGTGTAGGATTCTCGGCGGTTTTATTTGTAGTAAAACCCGCTCTTCACGGTGTTGTATGTGTTGCCTAAGTTGGAATGGTCGGTGAAGTATTGCAGGAAAGCGCGGGTGGTGACGCGGAGCAGGGGCTTGATGTCGCGCAAAATCTGGTAGATGGCTTGACGTCCGCATTCCTTTTTGTCGAAGACGTACCCCTCGCCGGAGAGGTCGCTGCCTTTTACGCAGTACCATTCCAGCCGGTTCAGCAGTGGCAGTAGCTGTTGCAGCTTTTCCGGTATTACTCTCTCTCTTATCCAACGGTGGTGTGTGGTATCGGGGGTTGTACGTGAAGAGTCGGGAGAAGGAAGTGGTGGGTTGGGAGTGTTGGCATGTACTGACTTTCGGAGAAGGCTCAGCATTTCTTCATTCTGTGCAATGATAATCTGCTGGTTGCGTAAGTACTGCAACCAGACCTCACCCGGTACCGTAGCCTCCATGGAGGCAGGCAAGCCTGGGATGTCGTCGCCATAATCAGAATGATGCTCCATAAATGCCGCAAAGCTTTAAAACACCACAACAGTTGATTACACATATAGCGTCGAGAGGTAGCGACACACCTCACCCCGTGGGGCTTCATGTGTCGTGAAGTGCGCCCGAAGGCAGCGCACTGTTCAAAAAATCTGGTTACTGCAGCTCTGCATGTTTTGTCGGCATCTTTGTTTTCTTGCCTGCCCAAAAGAGTCATGCATATCAAAGGAATGTGTTATCCGTTAGAAAGTCCTCGCTTCATTTGGGAACTGACATGCCTTTTTTATCGAGGCAAAGTTATGCATTAATCCTTTTCCATGCAAGAATATAGTTTGGATAAAACAGTTTTTAACACTATCGTTTGACTTATATCAAGAAAGTGCTGTTTCGTCGGTGATAGGCAGTGGGGTGTCTGTGAAAAGGGATGAGCTGAAGATGGTGCCCTATCTACTTGACTGTCAGCAGGTATTTGCTTTTCGGCTAATTACAGGACTGCCGGGACCTTGCCGGTTACATAAAGCTGCCGTACCTTTGCCCTCGCAATGATGAAGCTGACAGATGTCATCAGTCGCTTGCAAGGGGCTTCTGATTTGCACGCCATCCGGACGGCAACAGAGAGTAACAACCTAATCAGTGAACACGTTTCAAGTTTCGTGCTTGAAGTAAAAACAATGGAGGAACCAAATTATGGCAGTACCTTATAAATTGTATCAGAACACCAGAGAGAAGTCAACAACCAAGGGAATGTGGTACGCCCGTGCTACCAACTACGGCACAAAGAAGACCGAGGACATCGTGAAGAGCATCACCCAGGAGACGGTGCTCACCGACGTAGAGGTGACAGGTGTCGTGAAGGCGCTCGTACGCCACATCAACGCCGCACTGAAGGACGGCAAGCGCGTGACCATCGACGAACTGGGTACCTTCAAGGTGGGTATGAAGACCACGCCGGCACAGACCGCCAAGGGCTGGACACCCACGGAGAACCTGAAGTCGCTGCACCTCATCTTCCAGCCTACGGTGAAGGTGAGTGCCGACAAGAAGCGCACGAAGAGCATCTTGAGCGACGTCAAGGTGGAAGAGATGCAGATGTATCATGTGGACAAGGAGGAGACTCCGCAGCCTTAAACCGCGAGTGAGCGATGAGCAAGAAGACGTGGAGCATCATCTTAAAGGTGATCATAGCAGTGGCATCGGCACTGCTGGGCGCCATCGGCGGCAACGCGATGGCAATGGTTTAGGCAGAACGACAGCTGTGAAGACAGCTTAGCGGAAAGGAGCGGGCGTTGGAAAGCACCCGTTCCTTTTATGCTTTGGCGGACGGGGAGAGTGCAGGCAGCAGCCCTTGTGCCCTCAGTTCGTCGGCAACGGCGCAGAGTTCTTGATACCACTCTTCGCCAAAGCGACGGGTGAGCGGTTCTTTCAGGAACAGGTAGACGGGTAGTTGCAGGGCTTTCCCCTTGATGACGGCATCCCGGCATACGTCCCAACGGTTATAGTTCAGTCCGACGAGTCCTCCCTGGAACTGTTTTTCGCGAATGGGGTAGAGAGAGCAGCTGATGGGTTTGCAGAACGATGTCTTGCCGGCACGGTAAGCTTTCTCCAAGGCGCAGAGACAGTTGCCGCCTTCATAGCAGGTGAAGACACAGTCCTTGCCGCCGACGATGCTGGTCACCAGGTCGGCTTCCGGGTCGGTATAGGCTACGCCCTGCTTGTCGATGACAGCTTGTGCCGATGCCGACAGGTCGCCCCAGACCGTGTCGAGGCAGTCTTCTATTTCGCCGATTTCATCGAGGGTGACGGGTGCTCCGGCATCTCCTTCAATGCAGCAGATGCCCTTGCACTTCTCATAGTCGCAACAGAAGTACTCTGAGAGGATGTCGGATGAAATCAAGACACCGCTGACCTCTAATATGGGAGGAAGAGTCGTCACCATTGTATCGGTTCTATTCCGTTTTGTTGCAAGTATTCGTTACACCGTGAGAACTGGTGGTTGCCGAACCATCCGCCACGGTTGGCGCTGAGCGGTGAGGGATGGACCGACTCCAGTACGAGGTTCTTACTCTTGTCGATCATATAGCTCTTGCCACGTGCGAATCCTCCCCACAGCAGGTAGACCAGATGGTCGCGTTCGGTGGCGAGGGTGCGGATGGCAGCGTCGGTAAATGTCTGCCAACCCAGTCGTGAGTGGCTGTTGGCCTGGTGTGCTCGAACCGTCAGGGTGGCATTGAGCAGCAGCACACCCTGCTCAGCCCATCGTGTCAGGTTGCCGCTGGTAGGTATGGGCGTACCCAGGTCGTCGTGGATTTCCTTGAAGATGTTCTGCAAGGATGGCGGGAAAGGAACTCCGTCGTTGACAGAGAAGCTCAGCCCGTGGGCCTGACCGGGCTCGTGGTACGGGTCCTGTCCGATAATCACTACCTTCACACGGTCGAAAGGACACAGGTTGAAGGCGTTGAAGATCAGTCGTCCGGGCGGATAGCAGGTGCCACCGGCATACTCCTGTCTGACGGCGGCGGTCAGTGTTTCGAAATACGGCTTGTCAAACTCTGTTTGCAAGCGTGCCTTCCAGCTCTCTTCTATCTGTACGTTCATCATTCTCTGGGGTGGTGTTAGGGCTGTTATGTTGATGCAAAGATAGGAAAAACTGGTGAAAAGCCAAAGAAATCGCCGACATTGTGTATCTTTGCATAAGATAAACTGCACTCGGCAAATTGAAAGCAAGCTTTCTTTGCGCTCGTTTGCATGATCTTTGCATACTAAATCAGTGTGATATGAATATCAATAAAGAGGAACGGATGCGGCGGGCAGAGGAACTGTTCATGCAGGGATTCAACTGTTCGCAGGCAGTGGCGGCAGCTTTTGCCGATGTTTATGGCTACACAGAGGAGCAGGTGTTGCGCATGAGTGCCGGCTTCGGTGCCGGTATAGGGCGTATGAGGATGTCGTGTGGTGCTTTCAATGCCCTGGCGTTGTTGGCAGGACTGGACTGTGGGAGCGTTACTCCCGGCGACAATGCCGGCAAGTCGTACAACTATAAGGTTGTACAGCAGTTGGCGGCACGCTTCAAGGAGGAACATGGGTCGCTGATTTGTGCCGAGTTGCTGAAGTTGAAAAAGGGTGCGCCCCTGAGCTATGTAGCTTCTGAGCGCACCGCTGAATATTATAAGACGCGTCCCTGCGTCAATCAAATCATTTCTGCCGCAAGAATCTATGCGGAATATCTCGCTGACCTAAAGTCTAAGGCAGGTGACTGATGCAGGCTTTCGCCATTTGTCAATTGTCAATGATCAATGATCAATTGTCAATGATCAAGTTCTCTCCCGTCATGTCTGCCGGCTGCTCCAGTCCCATGATGTGCAGGATTGACGGAGCTACGTCTGCCAGGCGGCCGTTCTTGACCGTTGCCGAGTTGTTGTCAGTGACGTAGATGAACGGTACGGGATTGAGGGAGTGTGCCGTGTTGGGTGTGCCGTCGGGGTTGATGGCATTGTCGGCATTGCCGTGGTCAGCGATGATGATGGCCTCGTAGCCGGTAGCCTTGGCAGCCTCTATCACCTCACGGACACAGTTGTCTACTGCCCATACCGCCTTGGCAATGGCGTTGTAGACTCCGGTATGTCCCACCATGTCGCCGTTGGCGAAGTTGACAACGATGAAGTCATACTTGTCTTCCTTGATGGCAGCCACCAGCTTGTCCTTCACTTCGTAAGCACTCATCTCTGGCTTCAGGTCGTAGGTGGCAACCTTCGGGCTTGGTACGAGGATGCGGTCTTCGCCCTCGAAGGGTGCCTCGCGTCCGCCGTTGAAGAAGAAGGTGACGTGGGCATACTTCTCCGTTTCTGCCGTATGCAACTGTTTCTTGCCTTGGCGAGACAGGTATTCGCCCAGCGTGTCTTCAACGTTCTCCTTCGGGAAGAGGATATTCACGCCCGTAAACGATGCATCGTAGGGTGTCATGCAGTAGTATTGCAGTCCCGGAATGGTCTTCATACCCTGCTCCGGCATGTCCTGCTGGGTCAGTACGACGGTGAGCTCCTTGGCGCGGTCGTTGCGGAAGTTGATGAAGATGACGACGTCACCCTCTTCGATGAGACCGTTGACGCTGCTGTTGTTGATAGGTTTGACGAACTCGTCGGTGACACCTTCGTCGTAGCTCTCCTGCATGGCAGCAACCATATCGGTAGCCTGCTTGCCCTCACCTTTTACTAAAAGATCGTAGGCTTCCTTGACACGCTCCCATCGTTTGTCGCGGTCCATGGCGTAGAAACGGCCTACAATGCTGGCAATAGCAGCGTCGTTGTCCTTGCAAACCTGCTGTACTTGCTCGATGAAACCTTTGCCCGACTTCGGGTCGGTGTCGCGTCCGTCCATGAAACAATGAACGAACGTCTGGCCTTTCAGCCCGTATGCCTTGCTCACCTCGATGAGCTTGAACAGGTGGTCGAGGCTGGAGTGTACGCCGCCGTTGCTGGTCAGTCCCATCAGGTGCAGTTTCTTGCCCTGCTCCTTGGCGTATGTATAGGCTGCTTTCCCCTGTGCGTTCTCCATGATGGAGCCGTCCTTGCAGGCGCGGTTGATCTTCACCAAGTCCTGATAGACGATGCGTCCGGCTCCGATGTTGAGGTGCCCTACCTCTGAGTTGCCCATCTGTCCGTCGGGCAGACCTACATCTTCGCCGCTGGCTTGCAGTTGTGAGTGTGCTGAAACAGCTGTCAGATAGTCCAGATACGGTGTCGGCGTGCGATAAATGACATCGCCATCACCATGTTTTCCGATTCCCCATCCGTCGAGAATCATCAGTAATGCTTTCTTTGCCATACCTATTATATTAAACAATTATACGATTTCACGAATTCACAATTTTATGATTTCACGATTGTTTTGCTTTTTACTTTTTTACCTTTTTACTTTCTTACCTTTTGAAATCGGGTGCAAAGGTACGATTAAGCGAGGAAAGAACAAAACAAAAGCTTGCTTTTGTTTTTCTTTCGAGCGGAAGTACCTTCTTGAAAGTACGATGAAGCGAGGACAAAGCAAAAGGAAAACTTGTTTTTCTTTGCGTATTCTGGGGTATAGACATAAAAAAAGGACTACCGCTGTAGTCCAACCTTTGTTAACCTTAAATCTAATACTATGAAAAACACGATGCAAAGGTAAGCGGTTTCCAGATACCTTCCAAGCTTTTTTGCCATAAAATGCAAGAAACCAGCGATTTATTGATTTAAATCAAGAATCTGTTGGCGTGCACGGTATGGGTGGTATGCTCTGTCTTGGCTCCCTTTTTGCTTAAAAATCTCTAAATTCAAGCATCAAAACGGGTAAGTAAAGTTTTTTATTGCTACCTTTGTGCTGTAAATAAGATTGAAAGGTACGTAAAGGATACGGAATTCTGACATAGACGATGTTGGGATTCTTTCTTTTTTGCGCTATCAAGGAGCATTCCTGAATTAAATTGTAAATAGTAAATCGTTAAATTGTAAATGATATGGCATATATGTCACAAGAAGGCTACGACAAGCTCGTTGCCGAACTCCAACGACTGGAGTCAGTAGAACGCCCGAAGGCATCGGCAGCCATTGCTGAGGCCCGCGACAAGGGTGACCTTAGTGAGAACTCTGAGTATGATGCTGCCAAGGAAGCACAGGCTCACTTAGAGGCAAAGATAGCGCAGATGAAGCTGACCATCGCCGACGCAAAGATTGTTGACACGTCGCGACTCAGCACAGATGCTGTGCAGATCATGTCGAAAGTAGAGATGACCAACCTCACCACCAACCAGAAGATGGTCTACACCATCGTCAGCGAGACGGAAGCTAACCTGAAGGAAGGCAAGATTTCCATCAAGACTCCTATCGCACAGGGGCTGCTGAACAAGAAGGTGGGCGACGTTGCCGAGATCAAGATTCCTCGTGGCACCATCAAGTTGCGTATCGATAACATCAGTATAGAACTCTAAACCGACCGATATGGATATTTTCAGTAAGATAGCTGCCGGTGAGATTCCCAGCTACAAGTGTGCCGAAGACGACCAGTTCTATGCCTTTCTCGACATCAACCCCGTAGGCAAGGGTCATACGCTGGTCATCCCACGACGTGAGGTAGACTACATCTTCGATATGGAAGACGACGAACTGGCTGCCTTCCAGCTCTTTGCCAAGCGTGTGGCAAAGGCTTTGAAAGAAGCTTTCCCCTGCAAGAAAGTCGCTCAGGTGGTGCTCGGACTTGAAGTTCCGCATGCTCATATCCACCTGATTCCGATGAACAGCGAAGGCGATGTAGACTTCCGTAAACCGAAAGTGGAGTTGACGGAAGAGGAGTTTAAGGATATAGCAGCACGCATCTATGCTGCTTTCAAACAGCAATAAGGACTTTCATCATGAGGGGCTTGGCATGTCTGAGCCCCTTTTTACGCATCTTTCCGGCATGAACTGGCAACAACTTATCTCCAACAAACGGCTCGGACAGGAAATCAAGCATGCCGAGCGCCACGACGACCGTTCGGAGTTTCGGCGTGACTACGACCGGCTGATCTTCTCGGCACCGTTCCGCCGCCTGCAGAACAAGACGCAGGTGTTCCCCCTTCCAGGCAGTATCTTCGTTCACAACAGGCTTACTCACTCCCTTGAGGTGTCGAGTGTGGGGCGCTCTTTGGGCGACGATGTGGCTCAGCTCCTGATGAAGAAGCACCCGGAACTTGCAGGAACACTCTTCGAGGAAATCGGAACCATCGTCTCTGCGGCCTGCCTTGCCCATGACATGGGCAACCCACCCTTCGGACATAGTGGTGAGAAAGCCATACAAGCCTATTTCACCGAGGGACCGGGACTGTACCTGAAGGAGCAGTTGTCGCCGCGTTTCTGGGATGACATCACTCACTTCGAAGGCAATGCCAACGCTTTCCGCTTGCTGACCCATCGCTTCAAGGGGCGTCGCGACGGTGGATTCGTCATGACCTACAGCACGTTGGCAAGTATCGTGAAGTATCCGCGCATCTCTTCTCAGGCAGGGACGAAGGGAAAGTTCGGATTCTTCCTCTCGGAAGAAGGCATCTATCGCCAGATTGCCGGTGAGCTGGGTATCGTCAACATGCAGGAGGACGGCTACGCCCGTTACCCGTTGGTCTACTTGGTTGAGGCTGCCGACGACATCTGTTACGAGATCATGGACATCGAAGATGCCCATAAGCTGAAGCTGATTTCTTTCGATGAAACCGAGGATTTGCTGCTTGGCTTCTTCGATGACGCTACACGGCAGCACATCCGTCAGCGAGTCGTCGACGAGGGTGTTACCGACGAGAACGAAAAGGTGGTCTACATGCGAGCCTGTGCCATCGGAAAACTGGAGAACGAGTGTGTGAAGACGTTTGTGGAATGCGAGGAAGAGATTCTCAACGGCACCTTCCAAGGGTCGCTCATAGACCATATAGCACCGTTGCAGCGTGAGGCTTACTTGCGTTGTACGAAGGTTTCGAAGCAGAAAATCTACAACAGCAAAATTGTACTTGACGTGGAACTCAGCGGTTACAAGATTATGGAGACGCTGATGCAAGACCTCGTGGAGGCTGCCGTCCACCCCACTAAGTTCCATTCCCAGCAGCTCATCCGCCGTTTCTCATCACAGTATGACATCCAGAGCGACAACCTGGAGACGCGCATCATGGCTGTCATCGACTACATCAGCGGCATGACCGACGTCTATGCCCTCGACATCTACCAGAAAATCAACGGCATCTCCCTGCCCGTACTTTGAAAATTAGAGGGAAAACTCGATACCTTTCAGGCTGGCTATTTCCTTGCCATAGACCTCCATATAGAACTCGTTGGCTATTTCATTGGTTGTCAATACGCCGTCAGCACCGAAACTTTCGCTGAGCAGGAAGTTGCGGAAGTTGTCGTCAGGGAAGTTGGTCTCATTGATGACTACTTGGCCTGTGCTCTCGAAATGAGCCGAAGATAAATACTCGCCGCAAATTGTCAAAAATAAAAATACCGGAAAGACATCATCCCGTCAGCTGCGGCTTACGTATTCCTTATACAGCTTAAACAGCTCTGCCACGCACTGGCTTTCAGTAAATGCCGAATGAACAGGGAAACCATAGGCCTGCATCACGGCACGGTCGTTGTCCTGATGGGCTTTGCGCAGTTCTGGCGGCATGGTCAGTTCGTCGTAAAGGTCGGCAAGCGACGAGTCGGGATAGAGTGCCCGCGCGTCAAGAATGGCTTGTGCCGTCTGCTCTATCTTCGCTTTCTGACTATCCGACGGCGCAGGCCAGGGGAAGTTGTTGTAGACTATGGTATTTGAATAGCTATAGTCGCTTTTTAGTCTTCCGCTGACAACCCTCATCCAAGCCATGTGGACGTTGCTGGTAAGGATTCCGAAATGGTATAAAGAAGCATCCTGCATGCAAAAGAGCTTGTCGCCAGGAATAATCTCTGAGGATAGATAATCAATTGGAATATACTTGCGATTCTCGGAAGAGACTTTAGGTAGTGCAATATAATTGGAATTACATTTAAAGGGAGCGCCAAAAAGAGTCGGATTCTCGGCGGCTTTCAAAGTACTAAGCCGTTTACTGCCAAGGCGAAACTCCTTTACTCTTTGAACCCTCTCTAAGACATGGTTGCATGTGCGAAGAAGTGTGGGGTCTGCTCCCATCAGCCATATACAGAATCTGGTTTTGCGATTGATAAAATCCTTACCCATCATAAACGGTCGGATAAAGGTTGAAGCTTGTGGCTCTTTTTTGAGAAGTTCATCCTTTTCTTCTTCTGTAAGGGTAAGATTTCCATCATCAATAGGTTGACCTCCTAAGCATATCTGAGGAACATTACAGAGAGGTTTTATCCTTTTTTCTATGAAAGTGTCAGGAGCATTGAGCAGATATGCATTGATATTGTCAGAAATAATACTCTGTTGGTCATTGACGTATATCATTTTGGGGCTATTGTTCATAGCTTTCGAGAAGCCTATTATTACGCAATGAACGTGAGCTTTCAAAGATGCTTCACTATCCCAGCGGAATGTACGCCAAGCAAAATCAATATGTATACCTTCTTCTGTTAGGGGTTTCCAGAGATTTGAAACAGAACTACCTTGTGTAATGCTGTTTGTGGAAACAAGAGCTGCACGGGTATTTGTTCCTCTCATCAGGTTTGCAGCCTTCTTGTACCAGCAAGCTACGTAGTCAAGGTCGCCAACTCCTTGCCATTTGGAGCCGAATATCTGCAATACATCTTGTTTTTGACCTTTATTCATCCATCGTGCTCCGACAAATGGGGGATTACCTATAATATAGTCATAATGTTGTTGAACCTTGACAGAAGACGGCTTTGGCACGCTATCGGCTTTTTCTGCCAAGATGTTAACGTCACCATAGGTTTCAATGGGTTCGCTTACCATCTGTGATGGGTTTTCAATAAGAATGTGGGCGTTTTTAGCATAAATGGTAGGTATCCCCGTTGGGTATTCTATGACATCCCACTCCATTCTGAGTGCGTTCCCCTCTCTGATGTTGGTATAGCTTTTCAGCGGCAGGAAGTCAATGTCCTGGTGGATGATTTTTTCGGTCTCTGCCAGCATCTGTGCCTCGGAAATCCACAATGCGGTGGTAGCTACGGTTACGGCAAAGTCGTTGATTTCGATGCCGTAGAACTGTTGGATGCTTACTTTGATGGGGTTGACGAAGGCACCCATCATCGTCTGCCCGTGATAGCGTTCGCGTATGACTTCGTTTTCCAGCCTTCTTAGCGACAGATAGGTTTCCGTCAGGAAGTTGCCTGAACCGCAGGCAGGGTCGAGGAAGGTGAGCGTTGCCAGCCGTTCCTGATATTCGTCGAGCTTCTTGGTGCGCTTCTTATCGATTTTCTCTTCCAGTATTTCATCGAGTTCAGCCCTCAGGTCGTTGAGAAACAGCGGGTCAATGACCTTGTGTATGTTCTCGATAGACGTGTAGTGCATTCCTCCCGTTCGCCTTGTCTCTGGGTTGAGGGTACTTTCAAAGACAGCTCCGAAGATGGTAGGAGAGATTTCACTCCAGTCGAAGTCGAGGCTTGCGTTTTGCAAGAGTGTCTGCTTGAGCTCTTCTGTGAACTGTGGTATCTCGATGTTCTCTTCAAACAGTCCTCCGTTGGTATAGGGAAAGGCCTTCAGGTCGTCTTTCAAGTATTTGCTGCGCTTGTCTTCAGGGGTGTTCAGTACGTCGAACAGTCGGATGAGTGCGTTGCGCAAGTCGTCGGCATCATAGTGTGACAGGTAGTCATGGAACTGGTCGTGGTTGAAGACTCCAGCATCTTCGGCATACAGGCAGAAGACGATTCTCACGCAAAGGATGTTGAGCCACCGCAAGGCTTCTGGCGAGTTGTCGTCATATTGCCGGAGCAGTGCCTCGTAGATCTTGCCTACTATCTCGCCTGCCTGCATCGAGACTTCCATCTCTTTGCTCAGGTGTTCGTTCTTGGCATCGACAAGAAACATCAGCCGGTAGTACTCCTTGCCCAGGTTTTCGAGCAAAATCTGTTCCGGTTCGCCGTTGGGTTGTTCCATGTCGTAGACGAGAAACTCAGAGAAATTGCAGGTGACAATCCAACGCGGATGCTCCGAAACAGGCAGGCCGACCACGTATCGGCGTGCTTGCTGAAAGGGGTTGAGCAGCGAGCCGTCGCTTTGCAGTATACCTTTGCGCAGGTTTTTGCCGAGCGATTTCTGCTCTATCAGCACACGTGTAGAAGGTATGCGGGCATCAATGAAGTTGGAGCTGTCCACCATTCGGTGGTCTTCAAACGCGATGAAGCCGTCTGAAGGCGTTTCTATGCCATAGACGTTGGTGAGCAAGTCTATCCAGAACGGTTGTGACTCGCCACGTTCATATCCTCTGCCTTTCCATCGTTCAGCAAACTCCACAGCGGCAGCAGCCATCTGTTTCTCTGTTTTCATATATCAATTCAGGTTCTTCTGTGCAGGTTAATTCCCGTTCCTCGCAAGCGTACTGGAGGTCACTCCCTTCAGGAGTTTATGCCTTCTCCTTGTATATCACCTTGTTGGCACCGCTCGTCAGCTTGAAAGCTTCGGGGTGTTCGGCGATGAACGAGTCGATATGCCGCACGCGCTTCTCCTCCAGGATTTCGTCAATGGCAATCAGGATGCCGGTCTCTTCCACCTCGCCGAAGCCGTCGTTGATGGCTGTGCCGAAGAGTTTCATGGTCGGCGAGAGGTTCATGTAGGCATTCACCAATGGGGGAATGTTGTAGCCCAGCGCCCTGATCTCGTGGTTCAGGATGAGGTAGTCTTTGCGGAAGTCTTCTTCGCAGAAGAGTTTAGCCAGTTCTGCGGGGTCTTCCTCTATTTTCAGCGGTTTCATCGGGGTGATGAGGTTCTCCTTGTCGCTGAAATGCTTCTCTAAGAAGTAGAGAATCATGTCGCGTCCGCGACGGATATACGACGGGTACATGGTCATCTTTCCGAAGAAGTAGCGAACATTGGGTTTCAGAACCGTCAGCGCACCGAGTCCATCCCACAGGTTGTCGAGTGCGAAGATGCTCTTGGTGTTCTTGCGGACATTCTGGTATTCGAGCGACACGAACGAGCGTCCCAGCTCTACGGTGTAGGGCATATACTCCTTGAGGAACTTCTCTGAGAAGTGGAACATGTGGCTGGTGGCAAGCTTCGGTTGCCCGTTGTCGTCGAGTTCCCAGTCAGTTCCGTAGAGGTAACGGTAGCCTCCGATGATTTCCTGAGCCTCCGGGTTCCACACGATGAGCTGCTTGTAGCAGTTGTCGCAGGTGTCGAACTCGTCAAGGTCGAGAGCTTTTCCCGTTCCACCTCCTGCCTCGCGGAAGGCAATCTCGCGCAGTCGTCCGATTTCCCTGAGCGTATTGGGCGCGTTGTGGAAGTCCACAATGTAGATTTTATTGTGGCTCTTGTTGGTCGAGCGTAGTTGCTTTTCGGGCGTGAGCTCGCGCGTGAGCAAGGCTCTGTCAACGGGTTCGATGATGGGAGCTTGTTGTACCATTACTTATTCTTCAGAAAGTCCTACTTGGTTGATTGCTATTATTGTCTTGATGAATGCTATTGTTGGGTTCCGTTGCCGATGGCGTAAACCTGGTCTTCGACGAATTTTGCCCATTGCATCGGCGTTTTCGACTTGTCGAAGGTCTGCCAGGGAATGGGCTTCCCGATGGTGACGCGGAACGTCTTGTGCACGTTCTTGTACATTTCGTCTACGAGGAACAGCATGGCGATGTTGAACTTGATGCCCAGTCGCTTGCAGATGTTCGCCAGGTTGTAGAAGAATTCAGAGTTGCGGCCGCTGAAGTGGATGGGCACCACGTCGCGGTGATACTCCACACTCTTCGAGATGAACGTCTTCTTCCACGGTAAGTCATGGATTTCACCGTTGATCTTGCGTGAGCAGAGGCCTGCCGGGAACATGAGCATGTGGTTGTCGCTCTGGAATCCCGCCTCTACGATAGCCGGGAAGTTGCGTCCCTGCTTGCCTGTCTTGTTGATGCCGATGCAGAGAGGGGCCAGTCCTGGCAGGTTCATGAGCAGGTCGTTGACCAGATAGCGGAACTTCGAGTCGTAGTGTCTGCCTATGATGGAGCCGAGTGCCACACCGTCTGCTCCGCCCAAAGGGTGGTTTGACACGAACGTATACAGTTTACCGTCGTTGGGGGCAGGCAGGTTTTCCTTGCCGTCGATGATGAGTGTCATGTCGAGATAGCGCACACACTCCTCCAGCCACTCCGTTCCCGTGAGGTGACGGCTTTCCCATAGGAATGCGTTCACCTTGTCCTGGTGTACGATTTTCTTGAGCCAATTCACCAAGAAGCGTGGCACATAACGCGCCTTGGCACCCATCTTGCTTTTGAGGATGTCGTCAATGTCGATAGTTTTTTGTATTTGTTCGCTCATGCTTTCTCTTTCTCCGTTTTCAATCTGTTCTCAACAATGAAACCGTCGTTTTTGTCTATCAAGGTGCAAAAGTAGCGAAATCTTTTCAATCTCACCCTTTTTTAGTGGAAAAATCTTCTAAAAAACATTTTTAATAAGGTGTCGTCGTATCAATAATGACGGTTTTGGCATGTCTTTATCGTGTGGATTCAGATTTAAAAAAACTTCACGGGGCTGTAACGTGCTTATAATGAGGGGGGTGCTGTGAAGGGTTGGGGTAAGGGTATCGGACGGGGCGGACAAGTCGGACTAATCGGATTAATCGGAATAATCGGATTCATCCGACAAGTCGGACAAATCGGATTAATCGGAATAATCGGATTCATCCGACAAGTCGGACAAATCAGACAATTCAGACCACTCTGCCAGCCCGGACTTTTGCGATTGTTTTCATGATGAGGTGGTTTTGATGTCGCAATTCGTCCTTACTTTTATCTTTTGACACGTGTCAGAAACATTTCCGACACGTGTCAAAAATGTTTCCGACACGTGTCAAAAGGTTCTGTGTTTGACGTTTTGTAAAATGATTTGGCGTGAATGCCGGTAGCGTAAATATGTAAACCCTTCACAGTAAAGTGTTGAAGGATAAGTCCTTACAAGCGTGTGAAGGGTTTTGCGTGATTTTATTTTTCTCTATTATAAGACTGCTTTCTTTCAAATAGTTCAAATTTACTTGATGAAAAATGGCAAAATGTGGTGTAAATGAGGAGCATTGAGCAAGTAATATGACTGTTAAATAATACAAAATTCAGCGCTTTTTGCAAACTTTGTGGGGCGGGGTGGTGGAAAGTGGGGAAAGTTTTTGTAACTTTGAACCCGATTTCACTTATCTAATAAGTACACATGCGATTCTTAGGTAGCATAGAAGCCAAGACAGACAGCAAGGGACGGGCTTTCCTGCCGGCTGTTTTCCGCAAGGTGCTGAGCGCATCTGGCGAGGAGTTGCTGGTGATGCGCAAGGACATTCACCAGGACTGCCTCGTGTTGTACCCGGAGTCGGTGTGGAACGAGCAGCTGGATTTGCTCAAGAAGAGGCTCAACCTGTGGAATGCTGCCCACAAGCAGGTGTTCCGCAAGTTTGTCTCCGACGTGGAAATCATATCCCTCGACGGCAACGGTCGCTTCCTGATTCCCAAGCGTTATCTGAAGATAGCGAACATCGAGCAGTCCATCAAGTTCATCGGCATGGACGACACGATAGAGATCTGGAGCAACGACGGCGACGGACAGCCCATCATGGACGCTCAGGAGTTCTCCCGTCAGATGGAAGAACTGATGGGAGGCAACGGAAACGAGCAGGAAAAAGAACTCACAGCATAAGCAAAAATGCAACCGCATGGCAACCACAGCAGGCGCATACCACATACCCGTACTCTTGGACGAGAGTATAGAGGGGCTGAATATCAGTCCTGAAGGCGTCTATGTGGATGTCACCTTCGGCGGAGGCGGTCATAGCAGCGCCATCCTCTCGCGGCTGGGAAAGGGCGGCAGGCTGTATAGCTTCGACCAAGATGCCGATGCCGAGCAGCAGCTGGAAGGCGACTTGCTCTCCGGCCATCAAGGGACGTTCACCTTTGTGCGTTCCAACTTCCGTTATCTGAAGAACTGGATGCGCTACTACGGCATCGACCAGATTGACGGACTCCTGGCAGACCTCGGTGTCTCCAGCCATCATTTCGACGACGAGAGCCGCGGCTTCTCCTTCCGGTTCGATGCCCCGCTCGACATGCGGATGAACAAGCGGGCAGGGAAGACCGCCGCCGACATCGTCAACGGATATGCCGAAGAGCAGCTGGCAGACATCCTCTACCTCTATGGAGAGCTGAAAAACTCACGCAGGCTGGCTTCAGCCATCGTCCGCCGACGCACCGACGCGCCCTTGCTGACCACCGGCGACCTGCTGAAAGCCATTGAGCCGTTGCTCAAGCACGAGCGCGAAAAGAAAGATGCCGCGAAAGTCTTCCAGGCACTACGCATCGAGGTGAACAACGAGATGGGGGCGCTGAAAGAGATGCTCGAAGGAGCCACCCAGCTGTTGAGGCCTGGCGGCAGGCTGGCAGTCATCACCTACCACTCCCTGGAAGACCGTATCGTGAAGAACGTCATGAAGAGCGGCAACACAGAAGGGAAGGTGCAGCAAGACTTCTTCGGGCGTACAGAGATGCCTTTCACCATCCTTGGAAAAATCATCACACCCACGCCGGAGGAACAGCAGCGCAACCCCAGAAGCAGAAGTGCAAAACTACGTATAGCAGAAAAGAAGACAATAGAAGGAACAAGACAATGAACGACAACGTACAACCCACCAACCCACAAGAAGAGGCTGTCCTCACCGGTCAGCCGAAAGCACCTGAGACAGAGAAGGAACAGGAGCGCGTTGCCGACACCTTCAAGGAAGCTATACAGGAGCAGGCACGCGAAGACGAGCAACCCTTGTCGGTCAACTTCACGCTACGCAAAATCCTGGGTGGCGACATCCTCAGCGGCGAGCTCATCAGAAGCCAGATATGGCTCATCGTGCTCATTGTCTTCTTCATCATCCTATATATATCTAATAGGTATAGCGTGCAGAAAGACTTGCTGGAGATAGACCGACTGAACACCCAGTTGAAGGACATGAAGCACAAGGCACTGTCGAGCAGCAGTCAGCTGACGGAGAAATGCAGGGAGAGCCACGTGCTGGAGATGCTCAAGAACAACCAGGACAGCACGCTGAAGATGCCCAACCAGCCGCCGTATATCATCTCCGTGCCGGAGGAATAAAGCCCTCCCCAGCCCTCCCTGAAGGGAGGGAACAGGGAAAGTGATGAAAGAAGAAAAATTAAAGATGAAGGTTTATGAGTAGCAAGTTCAACTATAAGAAAATCATGCCTCGCTACAGCGTCATCGCCATTGTCATGACGCTGATGAGCGTTGCCGTAGTAGTCAAGGCGTTCTACACCATGACTGCCAACCGCCAGTACTGGATTCAGGTTGCCTCACGGCAGGCTAAAGACAGCGTGACGGTGAAACCTGTACGCGGCAACATCCTAAGCTGTGACGGTCAGCTGATGGCAAGCAGCCTGCCCGAATATAAACTATATATGGACTTCCAGGCCCTTCGCGAGGCGAAGAACGACTCGCTCTGGGACGTCAAGCTCGACAGCATCTGCATGGGACTGAACCGCATCTTCCCCGAACAGAGTGCCGCCGAGTTCAAGAAACACCTGGAAGAGGGACGTACCCAGCAGCAGAAGAACGGGACGGTAGGTTCGCGCCACTGGCCGATATGGAAGAGCAGGGTGGGATATAACATCTTTGCAGAAGTCCACCAGCTGCCTGTCCTGAACATGCCTATTACCTATGAGAAGGTCACTCCAGAGTTTATCATCCGTGCATCGTTCAAGAGCGGGTTCAACGTAGAGGAGTTCAATGCCCGCCGCCGCCCCTACGGGTCGTTGGCGTTGCGTACTGTCGGCGACATGTATGGTGCCAAGGACACGGCACGTTGCGGTCTTGAACTCGAATACGACTCCATCTTGCGCGGAAAGAACGGCATCATCCACCGCCGAAAGATACGTGACAAGTTCCTCAACATCACCGATACGCCTCCCATCGACGGCGCTGACATCGTCACCACCATCGACGTGGGCATGCAGGACCTTGCCGAGCGTGCCGTCATCGACGAACTGAAGGAGATCAACGGCAACGTGGGTGTCGCCATCGTCATGGAGGTGGCAACGGGCGACATCAAGGCTATCGTCAACATGGAGAAGGTGGCTGACGGGCAGTATCGCGAAATCAGGAACCATGCCGTCAGCGACCTGCTGGAGCCTGGCTCTGTCTTCAAGACGGCAAGCATCATGGTGGCTCTCGACGACGAGGTCTGCGACACCAACTATATCGTACAAACGGGCGGTGGTGTGTGGAATATGTACGGCCGCGACATGAAAGACCACAACTGGCGGCGTGGCGGCTACGGCACCATGCGACTGCCCAGGAGCTTGGAGGTCAGCTCGAACATCGGCGTGAGCCGCATCATCGACAACTTCTACCATAACAATCCGGAGAAGTTTGTGCAGGGCATCTGGGACTTAGGACTCAATGCTGACTTCGACCTGCCCATCCCCGGCTACACACCAGCAAAGATTCGTATGCCTGAGAAGGACAAGAGAGGAAAGCAATACGTCAACTGGAGCAATACAGCCCTGCCCTGGATGAGTATAGGCTACGAGACACAGGTGCCTCCCATCTCTACGCTGACGTTCTATAACGCTATTGCCAACGGCGGAAAGATGATGAAGCCGCGCTTCGTCAAGAAGGTGGTCAAGGATGGTGAGGTGCTCAGGGAGTATCCGCCAGAAGTGGTCAAGGGGCATGAGCAGATAGCCAAGCCTAAGACCATTGCCACCATACAGACCATACTGGAGCATGTCGTCAGTCAGGGACTGGGAAGGAAGGCTGGCTCCAAGTCGTTCAAGGTGGCTGGAAAGACGGGTACGGCACAGATATGGACGGCAGGTGGCAAGACATCGTCATACCTGCTGAGCTTTGCAGGCTACTTTCCTGCCGACCAACCGCGCTACAGCTGTATCGTCTGCATCCAGAAATCGGGACTCCCTGCTTCGGGTGGCGGTATGAGTGGTGTCGTCTTCCACCATATCTCTGAGGGTATCATGGCGCAGGACGTGCGCCTGAGCGTTGAAGATGCACGCGACTCGTCGTCGGTGTTCATACCCCAGGTCAAGTCGGGCAACCTGTTGGCTGCCGACTACGTACTGAACAAGTTGGGATTCTCCGTGCAGAACGGTTGGAGAGGAGCCTATCCTTTCGGTAATCCCGTGTGGGGTAGCGTTCAGCAGAACGCCAAGTCGCTGAGCATGATGAAGAGTCCTGCCGCCCAGAAGGGCGTCGTCCCCAACGTGCTGGGCATGGGAGCCCGTGATGCTGTCTACCGTCTGGAGAAGGTAGGCATTAAGGTCATCCTCAACGGCAGGGGAAAGGTGACAGAACAGAGCTTGCCCGCAGGCACGGCTCTGAAGAAAGGAATGGTTTGTACGTTACGATTAGTATAAAAAACATAAGATATGAGATTGAACGAACTTCTGAAAGACATCCAACCCGTCAGCATTGCAGGTAATGCCGACGTGGAGGTGACGGGTGTGAACATAGATAGCCGCCGCATCCGGGACGGTCACATGTTTGTTGCCATGAAGGGCACACAGGTCGACGGCCACCAGTTCATCGGCAAGGCGATAGAACTGGGAGCCAAAAGCATCTTGCTGGAGGACATGCCGGAGCAGCAGACGGCTGGCGTCACCTACATACAGGTAGCCTCGACGGAAGACTGTGTCGGCAAGGTGGCAACTGCATTCTATGGCGACCCGTCGAGAAAACTAAAGCTGGTAGGTGTCACCGGAACCAATGGCAAGACTACTATTGCCACCTTATTATATAATATGTTCCGCCAGTTCGGACATAAGGTGGGCTTGTTGTCAACCGTATGCAACTATATCGACGGCGAACCGGTGGCAGCCAGCCATACCACACCAGACCCCATCGAGCTCAATGCCTTGCTGCACAAGATGGTGGAAGCCGGTTGCGACTATGCTTTCATGGAGTGTTCCAGCCATGCCATCCATCAGAAACGCATCGGAGGCCTGCAGTTTGCCGGTGGTATCTTCACCAACCTGACACGCGACCATCTGGACTATCATAAGACTTTCGAGAACTACCGCGATGCCAAGAAGATGTTCTTCGACAATCTGCCGAAGACAGCGTTTGCCATCATCAATGCCGATGACAAGAATGGCAGCGTGATGGTGCAGAACTGTAAGGCTACGGTGAAGACCTATTCCACCCAGCGGGCTGCCGACTTCAAGGCACGGCTGCTGGAGTGTCACTTCGAAGGCATGTATCTGGAAGTCGACGGCAGGGAGGTCGGCGTGCAGTTCATCGGAAAGTTCAATGTCAGCAACCTGCTGGCGGTATATGGTGCTGCCATTATGCTGGGCAAGCAGCCGGAGGATGTGCTTCTGGTGATGAGCACCCTGAAGAGTGTCAACGGCAGACTCGACCCCATCAGCTCACCTGACGGGTGGACGGCTGTCGTCGACTATGCCCATACGCCGGATGCTTTGGAAAATGTACTGAATGCCATCCATGAGGTGTTGAACGGAAAGGGAAAGGTCATTACGGTTTGCGGTGCCGGTGGCAACCGCGACAAAGGCAAGCGACCGCTCATGGCTCAGGAGGCTGTCAAGCAGAGCGACAAGGTGATTATCACCAGTGACAATCCGCGATTTGAAGACCCGCAGGCTATCATCGACGACATGTTGGCAGGGCTGAACGCCCAGCAGCGTAAGAAGGTGTTGAGCATCGTCGACCGTCGTGAGGCCATCCGTACCGCTGCGATGATGGCAGAGAAGGGCGACGTCATCCTGATAGCAGGCAAAGGGCATGAAGACTATCAGGAGATAGAAGGTGTAAAGCACCACTTCGACGACCACGAGGTGGTACGTGAACTCTTTTAAACCGTAAAACTGTAAACTGTAAACGAATGTTATACTATATCTTCAGACTATTAGACCAGTTCGGTATCAGCGGCTCCCACATGTGGAGCTACATCTCCTTCCGTGCTATCCTGGCACTGATCCTTGCCTTGGTGATCTCTGCCTGGTTTGGCGAGAAGTTCATCAAGTATATGAAGCGGAAGAAGATAGGTGAGTCAGCCCGTGATGTCAGCATCGATCCCTTCGGTGTGGAGAAGAAAGGGGTGCCCACGATGGGCGGCATCATCATCATCGTCTCCATCCTGGTGCCCGTCTTGCTCTTGGGTAGGGTGCGCAACACCTATCTCATCTTGATGGTGGTGACCACGCTGTGGTTGGGTTTTCTTGGCTTTCTGGACGATTACATCAAGATTTTCCGTAAGAACAAAGACGGCCTGAAAGGTAAATATAAGATTGTGGGACAGGTCAGCATCGGCTTCATTGTCGGCTTGGTGCTCTATCTGAGTCCCGATGTCGTCATCAGAGAGAACGTCACCGTGCAGAAGCAGAACCAGGAGGTGGTCATCAAACATAATCAGGAGGCTACGAAATCGCTGAAAACAACCATTCCTTTCCTGAAGAACCACAACCTGGACTACTCGGAAATCATGAGCTTCTGCGGCAAGTACAAGACTGCTGCGGGTTGGATTCTGTTTGTCGTTATGACCATCATCGTGGTGACGGCAGTTTCTAACGGTGCCAACCTCAATGACGGTATGGACGGTATGTGTGCCGGAAACTCTGCCATCATCGGTGTGGCACTGGGTATCTTGGCATACGTGTCGTCGCATATCGGCTATGCTTCCTACTTCGACATCATGTACATCCCCGGCTCTCAGGAGTTGGTGGTGTTTATCTGTGCCTTCGTCGGGGCGATGATTGGCTTCCTTTGGTATAATGCCTATCCCGCTCAGGTGTTCATGGGTGACACGGGCTCGCTGACCATCGGCGGTATCATCGGTGTCTGTGCCGTCATCATCCATAAGGAGTTGCTGCTGCCCATCCTCTGCGGCATCTTCTTCGTCGAGAGCCTGAGCGTCATCATCCAGACCCAGTGGTTCAAGATACAGAAGCACAGAGGCAAGAAGGTGCGCGTGTTCAGGGCGGCACCTATCCACGACACGTTCCGCAAACTCGACTCGCAGTTGGCTCCCGACTGCCGATACCTGCTGAAAGGATGGCCTCACCGACCGTTCCATGAGTCGAAGATTACCATCCGTTTCTGGATTGTCACCATCATCCTGGCGGCATTTACGATTATAACACTGAAAATGAGATAAGAAGATATGAAAAAGATTGTGATATTAGGAGCCGGCGAAAGTGGTGCCGGCGCAGCTGTGTTGGCTAAGAAAATGGGGTTTGAGACCTTTGTCTCGGACATGTCTGCCATTAAGGACAAGTACAAGAAGATGCTGGACGACCGCGGTATAGAGTGGGAGGAAGGGCAGCATACGGAAGCAAAGATTCTCGATGCCGATGAGGTCATCAAGAGTCCGGGCATTCCCGACAGTGCACCTATGGTGCAGAAACTCATTGCTCAGGGCACACACATCATCAGTGAGATAGAGTTTGCCGGTCGTTATACCGACTCGAAGATGATTTGCATCACCGGCTCGAATGGTAAGACGACGACGACATCATTGATATACCATATCTTTAAAGAAGCCGGATATGACGCAGGACTGGCAGGAAACATCGGTAATTCGCTTGCCTTGCAGGTTGCCGAGGACCCGCATGCCTACTATATCATCGAACTGAGCTCCTTCCAGCTGGACAACATGTACGACTTCCGTGCCAATATCGCCATCTTGCTGAACATCACTCCCGACCATCTGGACCGTTATGACAACTGCATGCAGAACTATGTCGATGCCAAGATGCGCATCACCCAGAACCAGACGGCGGAAGACTCGTTCATCTATTGGAACGACGACCCTATAATCAAGCGCGAACTGGCGAAGTATGACATCAAGGCTATCCAATATCCCTTCTCAGAACTGAAAGAGAAAGGCTCCATCGGATATATAGAAGAGGGGATGTATACACTGGAGAAGCCCACACCGTTCAACATGGAGCAGGAGAGCCTGTCGCTGACCGGCAAGCACAATATCTACAACTCACTGGCTGCCGGGCTGGCATCAGACATCAGCGGTATCAAGAAAGAGGACATCCGCAAGAGCCTTTGCGACTTCCCTGGTGTGGAACACCGGTTGGAGAAGGTGTGCAAGGTGGGAGGTGTGCAGTACGTCAACGACTCCAAAGCCACCAACGTCGATGCTTGCTGGTATGCCTTGGAGAGCATGGTCACGCCAACCATTCTCATCATCGGTGGAAAGGACAAAGGCAATGACTACGAACCCATCAAGGAGCTCGTGAAGAAGAAGTGCGTAGGACTGGTATACCTCGGTGCCGACAACCAGAAACTGCATGATAATTTCGATGAAATGGGCATTCCTGTACGCGACACCCATTCCATGAAGGAGTGTGTTGCTGCCTGTTACGAGTTGGCAAAGCCTGGTGATACCGTCCTGCTGAGTCCTTGTTGTGCCTCGTTCGACCTCTTCAAGAACATGGAAGACCGTGGCGACCAGTTCAAGACGCTTGTCAGGGCGCTGTGAACCTTTCCGGAACAGGGCTAAATGGTGATATTGTATAATCTATAATTGTAGAATAGTAGCGTGAACAAGACATTAGGAAACATCTTCAAAGGCGATAAGGTCATCTGGATGGTCTTCTTCTTCCTTTGTATGATCAGCATTGTGGAGGTGTACTCAGCCTCCAGTTCGCTGTCGTATAAAGGGGGTAACTATTGGAGTCCCATCCTGAAGCATGCAGGCATCCTTGTCGTTGGTACCTTTATGATGGTGTGCGTGCTCAACGTGAAGTGTAAGTATTTCAAGTTGGCAACACCCATCTTGTTGGCATTCTCCTTCCTCACCTTGCTGTGGGTGCTGGTAGCTGGTCAAGCTACCAACGATGCCAACCGCTGGATCAGCTTCCTCGGCATCCAGTTCCAGCCTTCGGAGATTGCAAAAGGAGCTCTGATCCTTGCCATCGCACAGATACTCAGTGCCATGCAGACGGATACGGGGGCAGACAGAAAGGCTTTCAGCTACATCTTGATAGTCAGTGCCTTTATCATTCTGCCCATCGTACCTGAAAACTTGTCAACGGCAATGCTCATTTCTGTAACCGTTGTACTGATGATGTTCATAGGACGGGTGCCGTTAGACCAGATAGGAAAACTGATAGGAGTCGTGGCGTTGGGCATCGTTTTCATGCTTGCCCTCATCATGCTGATGGGTAAAGAAGAGGTGAAGGTTCCCGAAAAGCAGGTCTTGACCGAGAAGGTGGAAAAAGGCGAAGAGTCTTCCGGTGCCTTAGACAAGCTGCTCCACCGCTTTGGCACTTGGAAGTCGCGAATCTACAAGTTCACAGATAACGAGTATGTAGCCCCGGAGGACTATGATTTGGATAAGGACGCACAAGTAGGTCATGCCAACATAGCTATCGCATCATCCAATATCGTAGGCAAAGGTCCGGGCAACTCCAACGAGCGAGACTTCCTGTCGCAGGCTTTCTCCGACTTCATCTATGCCATCATCATAGAAGAGATGGGCATCGAGGGTGCTGCCATCGTAGCCTTGTTGTACATCATCCTGCTGTTCAGGACGGGAAAGATAGCACATCGTTGTGAGAATGCCTTCCCTGCTTTCCTGGCCATGGGAATAGCCTTGCTGCTTGTCATCCAGGCACTGTTCAACATGTTGGTGGCAGTGGGCTTAGCTCCAGTAACGGGTCAACCGCTGCCGCTGATCAGTAAGGGCGGAACCTCAACCATCATCAACTGTATCTATATCGGTGTCATCCTGAGCATCAGCCGTTCGGCAAAGAAGAAGGATTTCAAAACCGAAAAAGAAGAAAACTACGCTATGGCTGTGGCATAAAAGTGTTGATAATCATTAAATTAGCACTGAAATGTCAGCCTGAAAGAAATAATTTGATTATCTTTGCATATTCATAAGTCACTCAATATGGGAAAAGAACTGAGAGTTATCATTAGCGGAGGCGGCACGGGAGGACACATCTTTCCTGCCGTATCGATAGCAAATGCCATCAAAGGCAAGCATCCTGATGCCAAAATCCTCTTTGTGGGTGCCTTGGGGCGCATGGAAATGCAGCGTGTGCCGGCAGCGGGTTATGAAATCAAAGGTCTGCCTATCTGTGGTTTCGACCGTAAGAATCCGCTGAAGAACTTCAAGGTGCTCTTCAAGATATGGCAGAGTCAGCGCATGGCGAAGCAGATACTGAAGGAATTCAAGCCGATGGTAGCTGTCGGAGTGGGTGGCTATGCCAGCGGTCCCACGCTGAATAAAGCTGCAGCAATGGGCATTCCCTGTCTGATACAGGAACAGAACAGCTATGCAGGAGTGACCAATAAGCTGTTGGCAAAGAAGGCAGCCAAGATTTGTGTGGCTTATGAAGGCATGGAGCGCTTCTTTCCGGCAGAGAAAATCATCATGACGGGAAACCCTGTGCGGCAGAATGTCTTGGAAACACCGCTCTCTCAGGAGGCTGCGCGTGAGAGTTTTGGACTGGATCCGCAGAAGAAGACCATCCTGTTGGTGGGTGGAAGTCTTGGTGCACGCACCATCAACGAGAGTGTTCTTCAGCATCTCGACATGGTGGAGGGCGCTGGCGTGCAGTTCATCTGGCAGACAGGTAAGTACTATCATGCCGCTATCCTTGAGCAGCTGAAGGCTCATGCACCTATGCCCATGTTGAAGGTGACAGACTTTATCAGCGACATGGGGGCTGCCTATCGCGCTGCCGACTTGGTCATCAGTCGTGCAGGAGCCAGCAGCATCAGTGAGTTCTGCCTCATTGGTAAGCCGGTCATCCTCGTACCCAGTCCTAATGTGGCAGAAGACCATCAGACCAAGAACGCCATGGCTCTCGTCAACAAGGAGGCTGCTCTCTATGTCAAGGACTCAGAGGCACCGGCAACGTTGCTCAAGCTGGCTGTAGAGACAGTTAAAGACAGTGCGAAGCTGGCTTCCCTCAGTACTCATATCCTGAAGCTCGGATTGAAGAACTCTGCCGATGTCATTGCTGAGGAAGTCATCAAGTTGGCAAACCAATCATCTTTATAACGGAGAAAAGAATCGCTATATCAATGGAACTGAAAGAAGTAAAAGCAGTATATTTCGTCGGAGCAGGCGGTATCGGCATGAGTGCTATAGCCCGCTATTTCCTACATGCAGGAATGGTTGTAGGCGGCTACGACAAGACTCCTTCCGAACTGACACGTCAGCTGGAGAAAGAGGGCGTATTGATTCATTACGAAGAAGATGTCGACGCCATCCCGCAAGCATGCCGTAACCCCAAGAACACGTTGGTGGTCTATACCCCGGCGATACCTTCCGACCACAAGGAACTGGTCTTCTTCCGCGAAAACGGATTTGAGATACAGAAACGGGCACAGGTGCTCGGCACGCTTACCCGTGCACATAAAGGGCTGTGTGTGGCAGGAACGCACGGAAAGACCTCTACCTCGACGATGTGTGCACATATCATGCACCAGAGCCATGTAGACTGTAACGCCTTCCTCGGCGGCATCTCTAAGAACTATGGTACGAACTATATCCTTTCCTCTTCCGACTATGTCGTCATCGAGGCCGATGAGTTCGACCGTTCTTTCCACTGGCTGCGTCCGTGGATGACCGTCATCACGGCTACCGACCCCGACCACCTGGACATCTACGGTACCAAGGAGGCCTACCTGGAGAGTTTCCGTCACTACACCACACTCATTCAGCCGGGTGGTGCTCTCATTATCCATAAGGACTTGGAGATGCAGCCCGACGTGCAGGATGGTGTCCGCATCTATGAATACAGCCTCGACAAGGGCGATTTCCATGCCGAGAACATACAGATAGAGAACGGTGAGATCACTTTCGACTTCATTTCTCCTGTTGAGAACATTCCCGGCGTCACTTTAGGACAGCCTGTCCCCATCAATATCGAGAATGGTGTGGCTGCGATGGCAATGGCTCAGCTCAACGGTTGCGATGCAGAAGAACTGCGCTATGGCATGAAAACCTATGGAGGAGTAGACCGTCGTTTCGACTTCAAGATCAAGAACGACCGTCATGTATTCCTTTCCGACTATGCCCACCACCCCAAGGAAATCTATCAGAGTGCGAAGAGCATGCGTGAGTTGTACAAGAACCGGAAGATTACAGCCATCTTCCAGCCGCACCTCTACACGCGCACCCGCGATTTCTATCGAGAGTTTGCCGAGGCTTTAAGCCAGCTTGACGAGGTTATCCTCACCGAAATCTACCCGGCACGTGAGCAACCTATCGAAGGTGTGACCTCAAAACTCATCTATGACAACCTTGCAGAGGGTGTCCGGAAAAGCATGATCAGCAAGAAAGATGTCCTCTCTCTGGTCAGAGATAGAGACTTTGACGTGCTCATCGTGCTTGGTGCCGGCGACTTAGACAACGATGTACCTGCAATCGCTCAAATCATCAAAGACAAAGAATGACCATCACGCTTAAAAATACCATCATCGGCATCTTGGATATCGCCCTGGCGGTCTATCTGCTCCTTGCCATCACCTCGTTCAACAATCCGGACGAGGTCAGCGACAAGTGCAATAAGGTAGACATCAACATATCCGACTCCAACAATGCCGGCTTCCTGAGTGCCGCCGAGATCAAGAACATCCTCAATCAGAAAAGAATCTATCCCCTGGGAAAGCCGATAGCGAAAGTCGATACCCGGCAGATAGAGGATGTCTTGAAGGTCAGTCCTTTTGTCAACACGGCGGAGTGCTACAAGACCAAGACGGGCGATGTCTGTATCAATATCACGCAGCGCATGCCGATTATCCGCATCAAGAACATGAAGGGAGCTGATTATTATCTCGACGACAAGGGTGGCATCCTGCCTAACTCCCACTATACCAGCGACCTGATTATTGCTACGGGATATATCAGCAAGCCGTTTGCTCAGGCCTATATCACTCCTTTGGCAAGGTATCTGATGGCGTCGGAACTGTGGAGCAACCAGATTGAACAGATCAACGTGTTGCCAGACCGGGGCATTGAACTCGTACCGCGAGTAGGCGAACATATCATCTTCCTGGGCTATCTGCCCCAGGCTTCTAACTACGTGCAGCGCGACAAGGATATCAAGGCGTTCCTTGACAAGAAACTCGACCGTCTGGACAAGTTCTACCGTTACGGCCTCTCCGCTGCGGGTTGGAACAAATACGCTTATATCAACATCGAATTTGACAATCAAATCATCTGTAAACGCAAAGGAATACAATAAATATAAAGTATATGGCAGCAAAGGAATTTATAGTGGCCATTGAACTTGGCTCATCAAAAATCGCAGGTATTGCCGGCAAGAAGAATCTTGACGGCAGCATTTCAGTGCTGTCTGTGGTCAAGGAAGATGCAACACAATGTATACGCAAAGGTGTTGTATACAACATTGACAAGACAGCTCAGTGCTTAACGAACATCATAGCTAAGCTGAAGAACCAGCTTAAGAGTGAGATAGCCCAAGTCTACGTGGGTGTCGGCGGACAGTCTATTCGCAGTGTTCGTAACGTCATTGTGAAGGATCTGCCTGCTGAAACCATCATTACCACCGAAATGATTAACGAACTGATGGATGCCAACAGAAGCATGTCCTATCCCGAACAGGAAATTCTGGATGCTGCAACTCAGGAATATAAGGTAGACACGCAGTATCAGCTCGACCCCGTAGGCATCAAGGCCAACCGCTTGGAGGGCAATTTCCTGAACATCCTGTGGCGTAAGTCGTTCTATAACAATCTGAACAACTGCTTCGACAAGGCTGGCATTGCCATTGCCGAGATGTATCTGGCACCCTTGTCGCTTGCCGACAGTGTGCTCAGCGAGGCAGAGAAGCGAGGAGGTTGCCTGCTTGTCGACCTGGGAGCCGATACGACGACAGTCTCTGTCTATTATAAGAATGTGCTCCGCCACCTGGCTGTCATCCCGTTGGGTGGCAACAACATCACCAAAGACATCTCTTCCTTGCAGATGGAAGAGCGTGAGGCTGAGACGATGAAGCTGCGCTACGGCAGTGCCTATACAGAAAACAGCGACATCGACAACTCCCTGAACTACCCCATCGACCAGGATCGTTTTGTGGAAAGCCGCCGCTTCATAGAGATTGTCGAGGCACGTGTAGACGAAATCATAGAGAATGTGTGGTATCAGGTGCCTTCCGAGTATGCCGACAAGCTGTTGGGAGGTATCATCCTTACTGGTGGCGGCTCCAATATGAAGAACATCGAGCGGGCGTTCCGCAACCATACTCACATCGATAAGATTCGTGTGGCTAAGTTCGTGACCCATACCATTACGTCAAGCCACGCAGACATCACCGCTCATAACGGTTCGATGAACACGCTGCTCGGTCTCCTGGCCAAGGGTGACAGGAACTGTGCAGGGCTGGAAATCAACCCCAACCGCGACATGTTTGAAAACGACCGCCCTGTTGCTGAGACTGCCACCACTGCAGGGCTGCACGACAAACCGCGTTCAGCAGGCGAGATTGCCGGCAAGGGCGTCGTCCTCACTGCCGCAGAGAAAGAGAAGGCTGAGGAGGAACGCCGCCGCAAGGAAGAAGAAGAGCGCCGCCGTCAGGAGGAGGAAGAGGAACGTCTCCGTAAGGAAGAAGAGGAGCGCCGCAAGAACAGTTCTTGGAACAAGCTGATCCGCGGCATCAAGAACTTCGGTAAGACGCTTGTAGAACCTGATGATGAGTAGACGTCTCGTGAAAGATTGAAAAATTGAAAACCGTAAGCAGTAAACCATAAACTGTAAACCGTTAATTGAGAATTGTGAATTGTTAATTGTAAATAGTAAACACTATGCCAGATATATTAGATTTCGGAATGCCCGAAAAGGAAAATAGCATCATCAAAGTGATTGGTGTTGGTGGTGGAGGCGGAAATGCTGTCAACCACATGTATCGTGAAGGTATCCATGACGTGTCGTTTGTTCTTTGCAACACCGACAACCAGGCGCTCAACGACTCGCCGGTTCCTGTACACATTCAGCTCGGCAAGGAAGGTCTTGGTGCCGGCAACAAACCGGAGAAGGCGCGTCAGGCTGCCGAAGAGAGTCTCGACGATGTTACCGCCATGCTCAACGATGGCACGAAGATGACGTTCATTACTGCCGGCATGGGCGGCGGCACCGGAACGGGAGCTGCCCCTGTCATCGCCCGTGTGTCCAAGGAACTGGGCATACTGACCGTCGGCATCGTTACCATACCGTTCCGTTTCGAGGGCGACCGCAAGATAGACCAGGCGCTCGATGGCGTCGAGGAGATGTCGAAACATGTCGATGCCCTGCTGGTCATCAACAATGAACGCCTGCGTGAGATTTATCCTGAACTGACGGTTCTCGATGCCTTTGGCAAGGCTGACGACACACTGAGCGTTGCCGCGCGCAGCATTGCAGAGATTATTACCGTCCATGGCATCATCAATCTTGACTTCAATGATGTGAAGACGGTATTGAAAGATGGTGGTGTCGCCATCATGTCGACGGGCTATGGTGAAGGAGAAGGGCGCGTGAAGCGTGCTATCGAAGATGCCCTCAACTCACCGTTGCTCAACGACAACGACATCTATAACTCTAAGAAGATCCTGCTCTCCATCTCCTTCTCCAACGAGAAGGGTGAGAACCAGACGCTCACGATGGACGAGATGAACGATGTCAACGACTTCATGGATCGTTTCGGCAGTGAGTTTGAACTGAAGTGGGGACTCGCCGTAGACCCGGAACTGGGCAAGAAGGTGAAGGTGACGATCCTTGCCACAGGCTTCGGCATCGAAGATGTCGATGGTATGAACAGCCACCTCAAGAAGCATACCGAAGAAGAAGCTATCCGTATTGCTGAGGAAGAAGAGCGTGCTGCCGAGCGTCAGGACCGCCGCAACCGCTACTATGGCAAGGACTCCAAGAACACGCAGTATAAGCGTCGTCCCCATATCTTCCGCTTCCGTCCCGAAGACCTCGACAACGAAGATGTCATCCTTGCCGTCGAGAGCACTCCGACCTATAAGCGTACCAAGCAGCAGCTGAAGGACATCATGGGTACGGGCAATTCCGAAAAGAACGAGAACGAGGTCTCTGGTGATACCGTCGAAGGAGTCATCAGCTTCGTATAACCTTCATCCATCAGAAATATGCCATTCTGTCAACACGTATTGACAGAATGGCATATTTCTGATAGTTGGTACACAACTTGCAACCTCCTTAGTGAACGCGGAAGCCTCGCAGGAGCAAAACTCCGAAAGGCTGCAACGCCAATAACATTTAATACATAAACAACTTTAAATAATGGAGGAAACGATTATGTTACCAATTATGAACAGAAACCAGTGGTTACCAGAAGTGTTTAACGATTTCTTTAACACAGACTTCATGCCTAAAGCTTCGGCTACGGCACCTGCCATCAACGTGATGGAGAGCGACAAAGACTACACCGTAGAGCTCGCTGCACCGGGTCTGAAGAAGGAAGACTTCAAAGTGAACATCAACGACGATGGTAACCTCGTCATCAAGATGGAACAGAAGGACGAACAGAAGGAGGAAGACAAGAGCCGCCACTACCTGCGTCGTGAGTTCTCTTACAGCAAGTACGAGCAGACCTTGATTCTCCCCGACGATGTCGAGAAAGACCAGATTGCAGCACGGGTAGACAACGGCGTGCTCACCATCGACCTGCCGAAGATTGCTGCTGCCCAGAAGAAGCCGGCTCGTCAGATCGACATTATCTAAAAGCACCCTACACCCTCTCATCTTTCATGGAGGAAGTTGCGTAGAGGGGTGATAGCAAGAACAAGCAGAGGATATACCCGACAGGTATATCCTCTGCTGATTTTTTAATATTACTGTCCGCTAAACTTTCGTCATTAGAATAAAATTAGGGCTGATACCAGATTCGGTGTCAGCCCTTATGGTTACCTTTGTAGTCGCAAAACAAAATCAAACGTAACCATGGGCAAAAGTACACATTTTTTCGGACAGTAATAATTTTTAATGCTAAACTTGTCAAGGAACTATTTGGCATAGCGGATGAAGCCGCTTAGCCAGCTATCTAATTTTTTAACGGAGTATTGTTTTTATAGTATTGAAGTAAGCTATTCTGTGGCAAAGATACAAAAGAAAAATGAAATCAAAATAATCATGAAGATTTTTTGCGTCTATGAAGGCAGGGGGCAATCAAAAACTGCTTCCATGCCGCGAAGGTACGGAAGCAGTTTTGTGTGGGAAAAGACAGGATTAGGGTATGATTTCTATCTTCTTGAATTGTGCGAAGAATGGGTGATGGTGGTAATTCCATCGCGTGCCAGGGGGAACGAAAAGTGTGCAGGTGTCAAATATGGATTCGTTAAAAATGATTTGTGAAGGTTTATCTAGGTATTCTTTAAAACCACCATAATTTATATATAATAAATCCTCCAGGTTTTTTATACGAATGTATATTTCCTGAAGGGCGCTGCAAACGCTAAATGCGCCATTTCCTATTTCTGTCACGGAGTCAGGGATGTCAATTGACTGCAGTGATACGCAGCCCCAGAATGCATCATTTCCTATTGTTGTCACGGAGTCAGGGATGACAATAGACTGCAGTGCGATGCAGCCTTGGAATGCCCTTTCTTCTATTCTTGTCACGGAGTTAGGGATGTTAATTGACTGCAGGGCGCTGCAGCCATAGAATGCCCCCCTCCTTATTTCTTTCACGGAATTAGGGATGTCAATTGACTGCAGTGATACGCAGCCCCAGAATGCATCATTTCCTATAGATGTCACGGAGTCAGGAATGACAATAGACTGCAGTGCGCTGCAGCCTTGGAATGCGTATAATTCTATTGATGTCATGGATTCTGGGATGTCAATTGATTGCAGGGCGCTGCAGCCAGAGAATGCGTATTCTCCTATTGTTGTCACGGAGTAAGGGATGTTAATTGACTGCAGGGCGCTGCAGCCCAAGAATGCGTATTCTCCTATTGTAGTCACGGAGCTGGGGATGTCAATAGACTGCAGTGCGATGCAGTAATCGAATGCGCCACCTCCTATTGTTGTCACGGAGTCAGGGATGACAATAGACTGCAGTGCGTAGCAGCCCCAGAATGCTCTGTTTCCTATTCTTGTCACTGTGTCTGGGATGACAACTTCTTTTATGTCTTTTTTAGAACCGTATACCGTTTTTCCGTCTGGGCTGAGTTCAAGATAAGGGTGTTCCATGACTCTCTATATTATTATGACTTAGACAACATATTGTTATCACAATGTTGGCGCAAAGATAATAATATATTTTAGAACCAGTATCCACCCGAATGTTTTTTGTTCACAAAAAAAATCGGGAAAAACAATTCTTGCCACGATGTGGGCAGAGATAAATCAAAAACAGCTTCCATGCCGCGAAGGTACGGAAGCAGTTTTGTGTGGGAAAAGACAGGATTAGGGTATGATTTCTATCTTCTTGAACTGGGCGAAGAATCCATTATGGCGGTAATTCCATCGCGTGCCAGGGGGAACGAAAAG
>ODAI011417121.1_pt1 | contig 57551 bp, 78 predicted proteins | sample 1539321 | NCBI WGS metagenome assembly ODAI01 (sample SAMN02144231, study PRJEB22623) | gut metagenome | biome: sheep rumen | host: Ovis aries | place: New Zealand | reverse complement strand
ATTCCGGTTTTAAAAATCCAGTTTATTGTAAAAGTCAAAGCAATCAAAGGTTGCTTTGACTTTTACAATAAACTGGATTTTTAAAACCGGAATTTGGGTAAGGAGCGATTTATGAGATATCCGGAATCTCTTCCCAGGGGAGGCACCATTGGTTTCGTGGCGCCTTCCTTTGGCTGTAATATTGAGCCTTATAAAAGCTGTTTCAGCAATGCGCAGAAGAAATTCAAGCAGATGGGGTATCGGCTGCAGTTGGGCCCCAATTGCTATGCCGGTGAGGGCGTCGGGATCAGCAGCACACCCGAGAAGTGTGCGCAGGAGTTGACGGAGGCGTATTGTGATGAGTCTTCGGATGTGCTGATCTCCTGCGGCGGTGGTGAGCTGATGTGCGAGATATTGCCGGATATGGATTTTGAGCGGATCAAGGCTGCGAAACCTAAATGGTACATGGGTTACTCCGACAATACGAATTTTACTTATCTGCTGGCGACCATATGCGATACGGCAGCTATTTACGGCCCCTGTGCGCCGGCCTTCGGCATGGAGCCCTGGCATCCTGCGTTGGAAGATGCCTGGAGCATACTGACCGGGGAGCGGGATTTTGTCACCGGTTATGAGAAGTGGGAGCGGGAATCGTTAAAGTCGGAGGAGAATCCGCTGTGTCCCTATCATGTGACGGAATCGCGTATCCTGCAGTCGTTTGTGGGGAAAACACAGGTGGGAGGAATTTCCCGTGCGGATGGCACAACCCGGATCGGTGGTGCAAAGCTGCAGATGCAGGGGCGGCTTTTGGGCGGCTGTATGGACTGCCTGGTGACGCTGCTGGGAACCCGGTTTGATCATACAAAAGATTTCATAGAGCGCTATCAGGAGGACGGTGTGATCTGGTTTCTGGAGGCCTGTGATCTGAATGTATTCGGCATTCGCCGGGCCATGTGGCAGATGGAGGAAGCAGGCTGGTTTGAACATGTAAAAGGATTTCTCATCGGGCGCCCGTTATGCTTCGGACAGGAGATGATGGGACTGGATGCCTATGATGCTGTTCTGAAGATGGCCGGAGAGAAGAATGTGCCTGTGATCATGGACGTGGATCTGGGACATCTGCCACCGATGATGCCGGTGGTTGTGGGCAGTTACGCGGAGGTGTCTGTGGAGGAAAACGACATCCGGATACAGATGTATCGCAGATAGATCAAAGACGAGGACTTGAGAATATGAATATTGGATCTGACAGTTCTGTATATTATATTATGTTTATGGACAAGCCTGTGGTAAAGGTCGATATGGGAAAAGGGGATGTGACGATCCGCGAAGAATTCTGCCCATATGATCTTTCGATGATCGAACAGCCCCAAAATTTTAATGAGCGCTTTCAGAACCTGACCGCTTTTGTGGATTGGTGCGCAAGTCGGGTGCGTTTTATGGAGCGCATGTATGCGCCGCAGATATGCAGCTGCCTGGGGCTTCCGATCGACGATGACCCGAAACATCTTGCGGACATTGCAGTCACTTATTCGGGAAGCACGATGAAGGATGCATGGTGGGTCAAAAAGAAAGATTCGGATGTGGCATATAACGATATCTCTCTGTTCCAAAATAAAGCGGAAAACCCTTTGACGGTGGTTTCTTTGTTCGGAGAGCAGGGGAAACTGGAGAGAAATCTGGACAACTGGAGCGATCTGACGATAGGCGGATTTTCACCCAAATCCTGGGTGTATGAACAGGGCGTGTTTTATTTATATAAACAGAGCAGAAATACAAAAGGAGAGGTGGCTGCCAGCAAGGTGCTTGCTTCCATGGGGGTCCATGTTGTACCTTACGAACAGGTGAAAATCCGAGATACCTTGTTTACGAAATCCCCTTGCTTTACTTCGGAGAAAGTTTCCTTTATTTCCTGCAATGCTTTGGTGAAAAAGAAGGGATTGAAGATCATAGACACGATCAGAAGTCAGTTTCCGAAGGAGTATGCAAATATGATCGTATCGACCTATCTGGTCGGTAATGAAGATCTGACGGATAAAAGCTGGGGCGTTCTGATGAGCAATCAGAGCGGTAAGATCCTGGGGATTGCACCACTGTTCGGATTTGAAAAATGCTTTTTAAAATATGACGCCATGGCCAATTTCGTCATTCGGGAAGTGGCGGCCAACTATGCAGCCCAGGCAGAGATTGATTATGACAAAGCAGATATATCCCATGTGCCGGAGCACTTCAGGGATACATTCCGGTATCGGTGTGAGGAAATGCGGACCATCCGTGAGAAAGCGAAGGCAGATGAAAGCGGGGAAGTTTTAAAATGAAAACAAAAAAATTAAAGAAAGTCTGGGTTGTTTTGGGAATTTTAATATTTGCTATCGTTGTGACTTTGGGATGCATTAAACTTTATCGGGTGAAGCAGGCCAGACAGTGCGGGATCTTGCTTGCTTTTGACGACTACAGTCCGGGTAGTTGGACGGAAGCTTTGGAGTTGTTTGATAAATATAATGTTCATGTCACTTTTTTTGTCGCATGGGATGAACCCACGGAATTTTGTTATAAGGCTTTAGAGAAAGGGCATGAAATCGGTTTTCATACGATTGGACATACGGATGTGACTGATATGGATGAAGAAGAGTTGCAGCGTTGTGTCATTGACCCGATTGAGACTTTTCGCAATGGCGGGATTGAGATGACTTCATTTGCATATCCGTATGGGTTCCATGATGATGAGACGGATGAACGATTGTTGGAATATTATAAAGTTGTCAGAGGGGCATGGTATTATGAGGTGCATAGCAAAGCAGATCTCAGACATGGCTTCGTAGAAGCATATCCGATTGACAATATACATTTTGAAACAGATGAGGAGTTTCAGGCAAAAATCGACCAGATCCTCCAGGAATTAAGTGACAATGTCGGAGCGGTTACCTGCTTGTATTCGCATGCGATTGATGTGGGAGACTGGTGCGTGAAACCGGAACGATTAGAGTATCTCTTTCAGAAGGCAGATGAGCTTGGTCTCAAGTTCTATACTTTTAAGGAACTGCAGAACAATTGATCTGAATAGAGTGGAGGCGATATCAGCGATGAATATGGACGAGCGCATCAGGCGCATCAATGAATTATATCACAAGTCCCAGGCGGAGGGGCTGACAGAGGAAGAAAAAGCAGAGCAGGCGAAGCTGCGGCAGGAATATGTGGCGAGCGTCCGGGGCAATCTGAAAGCACAGCTCGACAACATCAATATTCAGCGGGAGGACGGCACAATCGAAAATCTGGGACAGAAGTACGGCGGTAAGAAATGAGAAAACGGAGCTATGAAAAAATTTTTCATGGCTCCGCTTTTATTTTGCGTACAAACAGGGAACCTTTTTTATTGTTTGCCACGATATATAAGTGAAAGGGCAAAATGAGGACGCGTCTTTGGTGAGGACATGGTGATGTAAATGGAGCAAAGAGAATTGGAACAATTGATTGGCATATATGGCAGGGATATTTATTCTTTCTGCTGTTATCTGACCCGAAACAAATAGGAGGCGGCAAAGAATCTGTTGCTGTCCGTAGCGGTGCGTTTCTGGAAAGAACAGAAACGAAAAGCTGCAAGACGCAGGCGGATTGAAGAGGAACAATAGGTTATGCGGCTGACGACGGGGAACTGGCCGGCCTGAGGATTGATACGTGGACACGAAATGAGGACGGCACGGTTACTTTTGTGGTCTATGTGCCGAGAAAATAGTATAGTTTATCTGTCAGAAAAAGACAAGATGAAAGCATAAAAAAGCACCGAATTAATCGGTGCTTTTTAATGCCGGCAGCGGGACTTGAATCCGCAGGAGGTGCCAGAAACCCCAGTATTTATGCGGGTTTCCAGACACGAGTGATCAAAGAGTAATCAAAAAAGTAATCAGACATATGTTCGAAAAAACAGGAAAGGAGAAATCCTGTGCAAGTGCTACGAAAGATAAATCGACCAGAAATCGGTTTATTTTTTTTGTCCAAATTTTAGTATATAAACATGATTTATGTAATATGGATTAACATACATTTATGTAATACAAACATTGTAGTATTTATGTAATACATAGAAAATCGTATTTATGTAACGTATTGCATAAATGCACCCGTTATGGTAGTATTTAATAAATGAAATTTATGTAATACGGAGTAGAGTATGGTAAATAAAAAAACGCAGAAACGTACAAAACAACAATATAAACGCCAAAATGAGCGCATTAAAGAGTATTACGACAGGGTATCAATAGCATTGCCCAAAGGCACAAAGGAACGCATAAGAAAAAAAGGTGAAACACTGAACGGATATATTACCAGGCTTGTTTTGGCAGATCTTGGAGAGGTATCTGAAGCAGAATCGTTAGCAGATCAACGGAGCAGCGACCTTTCAGACGTACCGTTTATGTAAAACTTGCCCTTGACAGATTTATTTTATTATGCTTTATAATATAATCATAGGGCAATAAATATTTAATTATATATTATAGCCGCTGGGATTCGGTCCCCTTAACCGGCTTGAGATGACGTGAAAAGCATCCAGTACGCAGATCATAGCGTGTTGGGTGCTTATTTTATTTTGCGAGGTTGAAGCGATGAGATGTAACAAATTCAGCTGTGTGTATGAAGTAGACGACGAATGTGAGCCATTGGGTACAGAGTGCATCGGTGACATGTGCGAGAACTATGGAGAGTGTTCCGGCTGCCAGAAACAGGATCGGGAAGAGTGCGACAGGTAGTATAAATATTTATTAATTAATATACAGGAGGTGTATATACATGAAAGATAATACAGTTAAAACAGATAACGGTATAGAGATATACACCAATAGTATATACCTATATGCCGACCAGTACATAGATCAGGAGCTGGACGAAGAACGCCGCAATAGGATCTACGAGGGTAACGGTATTTTCCGTGCAATGATCCTCTACATTGCCGAGCAGATCCCAAAGCCTGATAACGGAGATATTAAACTCTTAGATAATATATTTAATATTTATATAAAACTATGTTCTAAGTATGATAAATTACCTACACTGGAGATGTTCTCTATGCTGATCGGTATCTCTCCGGCCACTCTATATAATTGGAGTAATGGTGTATATAGAAATAATATATATTATGACTCTAATGGTGAGTATATAAAAGACTTCCCTTCATGGCAATTAAACCATAACGGTGAGGCATATACGGTAGAGCCTAGTACAGCACACCTTGAGACAGTCAAAAAATGGAAAGAAATTTGCAAGAGTTTTTTGGTGGATTCATTGCAAAATTCGCCTGGAAGGGACATAAATAAAATCTTTATTGCCAAAGCTGCCTATGGCATGGTGGAAACTGCACCAGTTCCCACAGTCAACCAGGAGCAGCATCGGACGGCGGAGCAGATCGCGGCGGATTATGGGCAGCAGGCGGCGATTCTTGGGGATGTGATGCCGGATTTCTAGGCAATTTGCACAAAAGAAAATTGTCTGAAAAACTGGTGCAAAATAGAGAAAGTGCTGTGTTTACAAGGGTTTTAGAAGATTTAGATTACTAAGCAACTATGCGCAAAATTGATATTTCGCGAATAGTTGAGGCCATGAAAGGGTATGAGGAGCGAATTGAGCGGAGGACATGTAAATTGTGCTGATAATTCAACCAATATCAGCATTACCGGGGTGGGGGTCTGATGGAGGAGCACCCCGGGGCTATAACTGAACCCCCTAAGCAAATTTTATATAAAAAACCGTCATAGGAGATCTATATATGATAATCAGACAGGAGAATACCAGACATGGATATAAAATATCAGATATAACGAACGAAGAATTTCAGCAGTTGTGCAGGACATATCCGGAGAAAGTGAAGTGCATTATCTGCAATAAAAATACATCTCGGAGATTTATTCCCAGCTTGTTTGGTTTTGGGAATAGCATCATCACGATCAACCGGAAGGTGCCGGATGGTGTAATTTACATCAATCATTGCTTTTAGGGCAGAGGGATAGACATGAGGATTGTATCACAGGACCGGAAACTTTCGGTGGGTTTTGATAATTGTGAGCTTTGGATGCAGGAAACAGTGATCTACCGGCGGATAGGGCAAGATAGCAAGGTGCTTGGTGCATATGCGACACCTGAGCGCGCGGCGGAGGTGTTCAAGGATATCCATGTGGCGTATGCGCCAGTGTATAGCATTTCCTGTAACCTGACAGAGGACGAATTGAGAAACATGATTGTGAAGTCTGAGAATATCGCGGCATGTAACATACTGGAGTTTGGGGAAGGAAAGAGCCTGACAACATACAGCGAATATGTTTACTACATGCCGGAGAAATAGGATTGTGGCGCATAGCTCAGCTGGTGAGAGCGGCGGCCTTATAAGCCGTAGGTCGTGGGTTCGAGTCCCACTGTGCCGATTGGCGGATTCCATGTCCGCGGTTCCATTGGGAACTTAACCTCCAACCACTAGGACGATTCTGTAAAGGGCGGAGCGTGACCGTCCGGTGGTGTTTCGGTGCTCAAAGCCGGTGAGTGGTCTTACAGGCAGCCGAATGGCAGGCACCGCCTCGGGGAACCCTGCACAGTCCTTGCAGACATAAGATGGATGTTGCGTATGTAGTTCAGTTGGTCAGAACACCGGCGGACGGTCGGAGGTCGATGGTTCAAGTCCATCCATACGCAATAGGCAACGCTAATAGCCATAGTGTTGCTCCTTTCAAACCCCATAGCGGAAAGCTGTTAAGAGCCGTCACAAGGCTTGTGGGGGATAACTGGTTTATGAGAGCCCAGTTATGGCAGAATACCGTTGTAGGTTGTTAATCTGTCAAAAAAACAGAAGTTCCCGCACATCTCGATGATGTGGCAAATGGGAACACATTGTAAGTACCGCATGGCGAATGTGGGAAACAAAAGAGTACGAAAAAGACCCAAAATGTGGACGAGAGCCCAATGGTAGAACACAAAAAGTGTTGGATAAAGCCGTGGCAACGTAGGAAGGGGCTCATAGCACCGTGAAATGTTGGGGACTATTCGGTGCTGGCGGTGGGAAAGACCATTATTTGTGCAAATATGTTTTACCGGTTAGCCCAGTAATAGCGAGTCTTTACGGTAACAAAGACGTGTATTTGCGGAAACTTAGTTTAATGGCAGAACGGATGTACAGCTTCGGGTTGACTTCAGATGGCGGTTCAATTCCGTCAGTTTCCAATTATTGAACATTGATAATTGAATATGACGGTTGAGTGTGCTATAATTTCTCTATTACAGAAGAAAGGGGAATACCAATGAGAGAAGATCAGGCAGATAAGATTATAGAACTACTTGGTGAGATTCGTGATGAACTGAGAAATATTTCATCTGAAGCGGGTTCTATAAACAGCAATACGGATTATACCTACAATGTAAGGAATGTTGCTGACGATATTCTGGCTTTTTTAAAAGAAAAGATGTAGTAGTTATTAAGATCAATACCAACCGTCAAATTCGATGGTTGGTATTTTTTTGCGAAAAAATGGGAGGGACATATATGGATATCAGGGAATTCGCTCAGATGTTGGATGGCAGGCAATACGCTTATCCGCAATTCACCAAAGAGGAATTGCAGATTGCTAAAGATAACGGTTTTGTCATTGTTTGCGGGGCATCTGATGACCTCATGGAATTTGCCGGAGCGATAGAGGACGAAGGTAGTTGCTTTGATGGAGGGGATGTATGGTTTAATCAGGAAAGAGTGACTGATGGACCCATCTCAACGGCTGAAAGATGCATCGAGGCTTTATGGTGCGATAAAAATGCTTTGGATGAAGACGGACAGATTATCACTTGGACATATAAGACGGATATTCCGCATGAAACATTTATGATCTACAAATATGAAGAGCCATATTGCCAGGCAATTGTGTTCAGATTGGAGGATGTGTGATGAAGTTTTGCTTCGGTGACATCGTTGTAGTGGAGCACGACAAAATAGGCGTAGTAGTTAAGAGTTGGGTGACATACTCCGGGAACAAAGTTATACATAACTATGATGTCTATGTCCGAATATACAACGGAATTAGAAATTACAAAGAAGATGAAATACAAAGATACATGGTTCGTCACAAGTACCTCAGCGAAGAAGAAGTTGAATATCAGAGAAATGCGTTGTTAGGCTTTTGATATTTCAACACAGGCAGGAGGCTCTAGGGTATCGGGGAGTCTGGGGGCAAACGCAGTAAGTCGAAGGTGGGCAAGAGCGAGATCCCAAAGTAATACAAAGTGAGTTAATAGAATTCGCCCAGAATGTCCAGAACGTCAGCGGCAGTAAGGAGTTGATGTATAGTGGGCGTTTCGGAGAAGAATTTGGCGATTGTAAATTCCATAAAGGCAACAAATCTCAACGCCTACAAGGCGCTCCGTGACCTTTTGGACATGGCCGTAGTGATCGCTGATGAGGACGGCGACAATGACCTTTCCTATGCCCTGAAGCTGACATCCTTCGTCAAGCGCAAGATTCCGACGCTTCCGGCGACGGTAGATCTGAATACTCTGTACTGGGACACGCTGAAATTCGAGGCACCGCATGTTTTCGAAAGTTTCCTGCTCTACATGGATCGCAAGCGGAAGCCCAAGAAGCGGTTTTACCAGCCGCGGATGCGCACATTGAACGTCGTGGCGCAGGACCTGCAGGACTTGGAGGACGGGAAACTGGACTTTTACGGTTTATCTATGCCGCCCCGTGTCGGTAAGAGTACGATCTGCATCTATTTTCTGGCATGGGTGATTGGCAGACGGCCGGAGAGCCACAACGCTATGTCCGGACATTCGGGGATCCTGGCTGACCGGTTTTACACAGATGTTTTCAAACTCACGACAAGTTCTGAATATACCTTTTCTGAAATTTTCCCACAAGTGAAGAAGCCTGCCACGTCGGCAGAGAAAAATGAATTGCGCTATGATGAGGATGAAAGCTTTGCGACACTGACCTGCCGTGGCGTGGACGGGACCTGGACAGGTGCCGTGGATGTTTCCTCAGACGGCTATCTGTATGTGGACGACATGGTGCGTGACCGGACGGAATCTTTGAGTCCGAAACGACTTGAAAACCGCTATCAGGATTATCTGAATGTATTGGTTGACCGTAAAAATGACGGATCCCGTGAGTTGATGGTGGGCACCCGGTGGAACGTGCTGGATCCGTTGGGAAGGGTGGAGACTCAGTACAAAAAGAATCCGCGGTACCGATTTCGTAAGATTCCGGCGTTGAATGAGCATGATGAATCCAACTTCCAGTACGACTACGGCAAAGGGTTCTCGACGCAGTATTACCACAATCTGCGGGATCGGCTTGATCGGAATGAGTGGATGGCAAAGTATATGCAGGCGCCGTTTGTTCGGGAAGGTTTGTTATTTCCGGTGGACGAGCTGCACTATTATGACGGTGTATTGCCGGATGGTGACTGCCTGAAGGTTGCGGCTTGCGATGTGGCATGGGGCGGCGGGGACAGTTTGTCAATGCCGTTTGGGAATGCTTTTGGCGATATTATGGACGGACCGGTATACATCCCGGCATGGATATTCAACAAGGGCGATAAGTATACGACCAAGCCGTTGGTGGTTGCAAAGATTATGCAGCAGGAACCGAACATGGTGCGGTTTGAGGCAAATAATGGCGGTGACGAGTATGCGGAATCGGTGAAGAACATGCTGGAGGAGTTGGGATTCACGACAAACATCACATGGAAAAAGGCGAGCAACCAGATCGGCAAGATGGCGAAGATCATCCAGGTTGCACCGGATATTAAGCGGCGGTTCTACTTTCTGAAACCGGAATTGCAGGATGAAGAGTACAAAGAGGCATTTGAGGAGTTGTGTATGCTCACCCAGGTTGGCAAGAATGAGCATGATGACAGTGGTGATGGATTGACGCAACTCCTACAGCTGTTGACAGGAGGAATATCAAAGGTGGAGATATTGAGCAGGGCAGAAATGGGATTGTAAGGGGGAATGGGATATGGTATCGAAAGAAATTCTGATCCAGTATGCAGATTTACAGGAAGAGGTAAAGGAAATCCGGGAGAGAATTGCGAAGACCGAAGAGCAAATTGCAAGAATAGAGGAAGAAGGTAATGTTACTGATACTGTAAGTGGTGGTTTGGGCAATAACCAGCATTTCAAGATCAGAGGTTTCCCATATCCTGAGTACAGCAGAAAAAAGTCGTTGCTGTATGCCAGAAAGGCCACTCTTGCAAGTCTTGAAGCGGAGATCCTTGAAACATTGAACAAGGTTGAAGAATTTATTGCAAGCATTGATGACAGCCGGATCAGAAGGATAATCAATCTTAGATTTATCGAAAATCTGTCATGGAATCAGACAGCTCATAAAATAGGCGGTAACGCCACTGCGGACAGTATCCGGATGGAATTTAAGCGATTTATGGAAAAATAAAGTTTGTTCGCTCTGTTCGGATTGAGTTGTGCTATAGTTAAAATCAGCAGAAGTGCGATAATAAAGCTCCCTAAGACCCGCCATCCTTTCGAACAATCGAGATGGCGGGTTTCCGTTTGTCCTATAAAGGAATGGTGATAATTATGGTCGAGATCAGATGTTTGAGCTGCAAGAAACTTCTCGGCAAGTTTGAAGGCAGAGGCGAGATCAAATGTCCGAGAATAAATTGCAGCATGGTCAACAAATTTGATACGAAAAAGCATACACATTATGTGGTGAAGTCATCAAATGAGCATATTTTGATGAGCAGCAGGAAGACAAGTAGCGGCGTTACGTTTCGGTAACGCTTTTTTCTTTGCCATGAAGGAGGTGAGTAGTAAGTGCAGCTGTTCGGAAGAAAAGTGATATATACAGACGAGGCGGTCATTGACCGGACGAACATACTGAAAGTTCTGGAGGATGCATTTGCTATTCATGAGCAGAACCGCGGCGAGATGATTTATCTGGATAACTATGTCAGAGGTGATCAGCCGATTTTAAAGCGTAAGAAGCAGATAAGGAGTGAGATCAATGAAAAAATAGTTGACAACATGGCCTCGGAAATCTTGGAATTCAAGCTTGGTTATGAGTTCGGATCCCCGATTACATACGTGCAACGGGCACGGAATGATATCAAAAGCAAGAATGCATTGCTTCGGTTCTTCCAGAAGTTATTCACTTCCAAGGAGAGCCAGGCGGAAGATATGCGTGTTGCGGCGCTGAATGAAATGATGACAGAGGAATGCAAGGCGGCGAAGGATCTGCAGTTGGCGAAGGATGTCAAGACTTGTGGTGTCGGATATCGATTGGTACTTCCTAAGCGTCTCAAAACAGGGGTATCAGTATTTGACCTGCTGGTCTTAAATCCCATGAACACTTTTATTGTCTATAGCAATGACGCATACCGGATTCCCATGTTGGCGGTGACATATTTTCCGCACGCGGACGGAAGTATTACTTTTGGGTGCTATACGGATATATTTTACTTTGAGATTAAAAGAGGCGTTGCTTTCGATTATGAGCCGAACTTTTTGGAAAGACCCAATACAATGGGGGTTATCCCGATTGTAGAATATATCAACGATTTTGACCGAATGGGTTGTTTTGAACGTGTGATTCCCCTCATGGACGCACTAAACACGGTGGATTCCGACCGGGTAAATGACATTGCCCAGCATGTCCAGAACATATTGTGGGGTGACAACATTGCGATTGACAAAAAGCAGTATAAAGATCTTCGCGAAGACGGAATTATTGTCACCACATCGGAGCAGGGCAGACAGGCTACGCTGAAATATCTGGAAAGCGTGCTGAATCAGTCCGAAAATCAGACGCTTGTGGACTACATGGAGCGCCGCATTGAAAAGATAGCACATAAGCCTAGCAGATCGGAGCTTTCAGGTGGCAGTACCGGCAGTGCCGCCAACATGTCAACCGGGTGGATGGACGCAGAGACGGATGCCAAAGAAAAAGAGCAGATTTGGGCTGCTGCAGAACGCAGGGAAACGGCACTTATTCTACAGATCATCAAGGCGAGTGATGAGGTTGATGCGGACATTGCAAAATTGAATGTTTCTGACATCGAGATCCGTTTCTCCCGGTCAAGAACTTATGATCTGGCGACAAAGTGTAATTCATTGGCGACGCTGATCCATATCGGCATTGATCCGCTGCGTGCAATCGAGACGGTGGGATTGTTCACGGATCCTCAGCAGGTAACATTGGATTCGGCAGAGCGGATTGATAGGATTCTTTTTCAGGACGCAGGCGAAGGGAGCGGCGCAGATTCGGAGGCCTATAGAAAACGTCAGCCGGATATCACTGATCAGCCATCCCAGGTATCAGTGACAGATGAATGATAATTGGAGTGCTTAGAGATAGGCACTCTTTTTATATGCACCAGAGAAGGTGCTTTACAAATATCGCAGGAAATTGCCAGAGAAGGCACAGAAATCGCAAACAAATCAAAATGCAGAGAGAACTGCTACATCAAACGCAAGGAGGATTTAGAAATGGCAGATATTCAGACGTTATTGGGAGATGCCTACAAAGAGGGCATGACACTGGAGGAGATTAACGCAGCATTGGCAGACAGGGAATTGGTGGATAAGAGCCAATATGAAGGCTATGTACCCAAGTCCGTGCTGGACAAGGCGACATCGGAGGCAGCGGACTACAAGAAAAAGTGGAAAGCAGCAGCCAGCGAACAGGAGCAAAAGGCACTTGAGGAAGCCGAAAAGCAGGCAGCGATCGAGCAGGAGTTGAAGGATCTTCGCAGGAGCAGCAAAGTCTCTGAGTACGAGAAGCAGCATTTGGCACTTAAGTATGATGAGAAAGATGCTCGGGAGATTGCGGAAGCTCTTTACGACGGCGATATGGACACAGTGTTTAAGCTCCAGAAGAAACATGAAGAGGCTTTGCAGAAAGCGATCAAGGCTGACCTTATGAAGCAGATGCCTACTCCGCCGTCCGGTAACCAGACAATCATAGATTACAACAAACAAATCGCAGAGGCGCAGGCTTGCGGTGATATGGCTATGGTAGCAGAGCTGATCATGCGGCAGGCCGCAGCCAATGCACCCAAACAGTAAAGGAGAGAACGAATTATGAGTGATGTTTATGCAATGAGTGGTAATACGCCCAATTTCAGCGGAATGCTCTTTAACAAGGGCAACACTAAGACACCTTTTTCCACGATGATCGGTGTGAGAAGAAAGTACACGACTTCCACGGAGTTTGTGACCGGTCAGGAATACACAACTGCACAGGGAAGCCAGCCGGAAATTTCCGAAGCACAGTCTTTGAATGCTCCGGATGCTTCTATCGTGACCAGAGAGCAGAAGACAAACGTGACGCAGATTTTCCAGGAGGCGGTTGGGGTATCCTATGCCAAGCAGTCCAATATGGGCACCCTTTCTGGAGTGAACATTGCAGGACAGCAGCCGAATCCTGTGAGCGAAGATGCTTTTCAGGTAGCTGCCAAAATGGCAAAGATTGCTCAGGACATTGAGTACACCTTTATCAGAGGTCAGTATCACAAGTCTACCGGTGATACGGACGCAAATAAGTCCAGGGGTTTGTTGACGGCAATCACCTCCAATGTTATCGATGCAAATGGCAAGCCTTTGTCCTTCATGCTGCTGTGTGAGGCTTTGAAGAGTATTCAGGATTCCAATGGCGATATTTCCAACATTGTGGTCGGTCTTGATTCTACCAGCAGACTGCAGCTGAATGCTGATGCAGTAGCAAATGGTCTTACAATTGTTGAAAGTGGACGGGACATCAACGGCATTGCGGTTGATAAGGTTGTCACTCCGCTGGGAACTGTGTATCTGAAGGATCTGAAATATCTGCCGTCCGGTGAGATTGTTCTGTGTGATCCTACTATCATGGCTCCCGTGGAGCAGCTGGTACCCGGTAAGGGTAACTTCTTCATTGAGGAACTGGCCAAGACCGGCGCAGGTACTAAGAAACAGATCTTCGGTCAGATCGGTCTGGATCATGGTCCCGAGTGGTATTCCGCGAAGATCACTGGCCTGTCCACTGTGATGCCTACCGATAAGGATATGGCGAGAAGGGTATATTCTGTGTCCGGATCTTCCGACGACAGTGATACCCTGGGTGAACTGACAGTAACGGCTGCGGCCGGTACTCAGGAGGGTGATGTGGCACTTACGGTTGCCCCGGAACTCACCAGCGGAAACTCCTATAAGTACAAGATTGCAGATGTGGCGCAGGCTGTGACCTACGGCAAGAATGTACAGACATGGACGGCATGGGATGGTAGTGCCGACATCACCGCAGAAACCGGCAAGGTGATCACCTTGGTTGAGTGTGACAGCAGCTATAGGGCAGTGAAGGCGGGTACCGTGACCGTGGAGTAACTGGCGCGTCAGATCTAGCGGAAAGGATGTGAGAGGATGGAAGAGCTGTTGGCGGAATTACAGACGGAGTTGGAAGTCGAACTGGCTTCTGAATTGCATAAGGATTCAGACAGGGCTCTTCTGTCCATCAAGATAAAGGGCGCTTATCGGGAGATAAAATTCAAGCGGAACTATCAGGAGCACCATGATGACGAATTCATTGACGCTGACATGGAGAACATGTATCAGCTGATCAAAGACCTTGCGCTGTACGATTGGAACCATATCGGCGGTGAGGGGCAGACCTCCCACAGCGAGAACGGTACCAGCCGGACATGGCACAGCAGGGATGATATTTTGCGGAAGGTAACACCTTTTGTGAACGTGTTGCAAAAGGAATAGCAGAAGATTGTGCGTGGCATCCTGCTTGCGGGTGGGGTGTTGCAGGGTGGCGCTCATTGGCGGTGGTGGGCGGGGCGCTTTTCAGAGAAAGGATAGAAAGCATGAACAAGAAAAGATTATTTATCAGCCAACCCATGAGGGATAAAACAGACGAGGAAATCAAGGCGGAAAGAGCCAAGATTGTAGAGGATGTGACGGAGCGTTTCGGAGAGGTAGAAGTGATTGATAGCTTTTTTGAGAATGCCCCTCATGACGCAAGACCACTGTGGTTCCTTGGAAAGTCTTTGGAATTGCTTTCAACTGCTGATTGCGCATACTTTGCAGATGGTTGGGAGAACTACAGAGGATGCAAAATTGAGCATGAGTGCGCTGTTCAGTATGGAATTGATATTGTAGGTGAATAAATGCTTTTAATTGCTCTCCTTTTGTCGTATAATGGCGGTGAAAGGAGAGTGAATGAATATGAAGATAGAACTTAAGTTTCCAGATAATTATTCAGATACAGATGTTCAACCATTTCTTACATCTATTTCAGATAGACCAATGACAAAAGCGGAGAAAAAGCAACGTGACAATGCGCTAAATACTCTATGCAACCATTGTTCTATTGATAGGATAGGCTATAGAGTATTTGGTCAATTACCCATGGTATCTATTCAAAAAAAGAATGGATGCCTGATTGTTGAGATTGATGAACAAAATATTGTAAATGAAACCGAGAAATAGTAAACATTTTTTGACTAGTGGTGAAACTAAACTATGCGTTCTTTAAATAAAAATCAAAAAAAACTTTGGTATAGCACCTATGCTGACCAGATAGTTATATATGAGACAGACGGAGCCGGAAGTATCATCTATGATGACATTGATGGCAAACAGGTTCCACGAATCAAAGCAGAGCGGGCAGGGTATAACAATCCTGTCCCTTTTTATGCCAATATTTCGGCGGCAAAGGGTACATCTGACGCTGAAGTGTTCGGCGTGGCGTTGGACTATACCAAGACCATTTCCACTACGGACATGACTTTGCCGATTTCGGAGACCTCGTTGATATGGTTCGAGACAGAGCCTGTCATGAAGAATGGTGTCGTAGACGAATCAAGTGCGGATTACTCTGTTGTAGCAGTGGCGCGGTCACTTAACAATGTAGTCTATGCGCTTAAAAAGCGAGCGAAGGGCGGTTGATGACATGGCAAAGTGTAGGGAATGCGGAAAAGACCTTCCAAAAACATATATTACGGACATTTGCCTTGAATGCTCAAAGGCGAATATGAAAAAGATTTTCAAGGAAAATCCGGAAGTCAAGCAGGCATTTATGGAGACCATTGAGGAACTGCGGAAACCCCAAAATGTAAAGAAAATGGCGGATGATACGGTTAAATTCATGCAAGCCATTCAATCCGCTCAGATAAAACGGTAGGTAGGCAAATGTATTATTTGAGAAAAGAACCATATGAACAGACTATGCCGGAAATCAAAAAGACGGATGGTACGGTCATTCCAGAAAGAAAATATATGACGGAGGATAGAGCCATCTTCAAGCATCCTCGTTTTTCAAGATTTTATCGTGGAAATTTTACCGGCATAAACGGTAGATATCAAAGCATGAAACTATATACTTGCAAAACCTTAAAGAAAATCAAGGAATTACAACAGAGTACCTTTGAGTATTGTGGGGAGATGTTCGATATTTACGATGAAAATGGAAAGGTTGATGTAAATGCCTAAGACAATTTCCTTCGGTTTAAGCGTCTCTGAGGTGCGAAATGCCATCAAAGAGATTAAAGCCTATCAGATCGACCTCAACCGCAAATGTGAGGAGCTCTGCCGCCGTCTGACCGCCGAAGGCATCCCAATAGCACATGGCTATATCGGTGACAGTGGTTTCGGCAAATATGTCCACTTAGGCTCTGAAATCACTCCGCAACAGGCAGGATGCAAGGCAATCCTCTACATGGAAGATTCAACAAAGATCAAGAGCGAATGGCAGACAAAAGAGGGTGTGAAAAGTGCCGTCATAAGTCCATCATTGATGCTTGAGTTCGGCTCTGGCCAGAAAGCAGAAAATCCCGCTGGTATCCCAGGTGTTGGTACTGGCACATTTCCCGGTGGCACCCATGGCAATGAGCCGAGGTGGTACTACATGGATTTGGACGGCAACTGGCATTATTCTACGGGTATTTCCCCGAAAATGCCTATGTATCGCACGGTGGAGGAATTGCGGGAGAGGGTACAGGCGATAGCTTGCCAAGTATTTATGCCAAGTATTTAGTCTATAGTACTTGCAAAAAAAGAGAAATGGAATATAATATCACATAATAAGATTATATAGGAGTTGATATCAATATGGAGATTTTTTGTGTGGTATTAGGGTCTATCTTAGCTATATTAGGGCAAGTTTTATTTAACATTTTCAATAACGGGAAAGTGCAGAAGCATAATACTGCAATGATATATTATGATATTCAGAGTATTTTGAAATATGTCAAACAGTATAAATCGGATAAACAAGATGTAGTCCCAAACATAAGATACCATTCAGAATGGCAAAATATGTTGCTTGAATTAAATTATTTGAAGTCAAGTCAAGTTTTATGTATTTATGACTTTTATGACGCAGTATATGATTATGATTGTGCATTGGAGAAAGGGTGCGGTATAAAGTTTTTAGAGGAGCTGGAGAAAGTAGCAAAGAGGGAAGACTTTAAGCAAGTAATGGAAGAATTTGAGCATAAAGCAAAAATAAGGAGAGGTTAAATCCTCTCTTTTTTAATGGAGGCAAAATGGCAGGCTTCGATTGGAACCAATTTTATACCTTGATTAAGACAAAACTGGAAAGCACAGGCGCAACCACCGTCGGCCGTTATACCATCCCTAAGAACCCGCAATACCCATACGCCGACATTTCCCTTGCAGATGTCCCCGGTGGCAATTATGACTTGCGGAACAACGAGCATTCCGTGCGCCCGTTGATTGTCATTGAGGTATATTGTGACAACTATGATCATGCGAGGTGTCTCGAAATTAGTCAGGCGGCAAAAGACATTATGCTGACCTACGGCTTCCAATGTATCACGGGACCGAGGAAGGTTGACAACGCTGACCCGTCGGTGGCGCGATGGGTAGCGCGGTACCAGAGAACCTTTGCAAAGGGAGATACCCTGCGGAGTGTGCACTGAATCACAGCAAAAGGAATGTTCCAGGCATTGGCCTGTGGCAGATAGAACCAAACAGGAACTGATCAGAAGGGGCGGAGAAGCCCTTATTTTTATGCAATGAATGCCGGGAGGGCATTTGTTGCCCGCGCGGAGCGGAGAAAGAGAGGAAAAATGAGTGCAGTAGAATTATCAACAATTGGCTGTATCTTTGGCTGGGGCGTGGAGACAGTGAAGGGCGTAAAGCCCAATTCCTTCAAGGAAATCGAGGAGTGTATCAGCGTTGGCGGCGTGGAACTTACCGCAGATAAGCTGGATGCGACGCCTTTGAAGTCCAGAAAAAAGAAGTATGTCAAAGGACATGAGGACACCGGCGGTGAGTTGCCGACCACATTCAATTATTCTGATACCTTTGAAGATCAGTGGAACGAGATGTATGCGGCATATGAGGCCGCGAAGGCGGCGGGCTTGGCAATGTGGTTCACCGTATATCATCCTGATAAGGCAAACGCGAATTTCTACATTGTAGAGCCTGGTAGCATTCCTGCTCCGGAGTACGCGGTTGGTAATGTGCTGCAGGTGACAATTAATAACACCCTGGTAGATCTGCCCGATGCATCGGAGGCTATCATGCCGGCGCCGGTTAATAAGGGAATCAGTCTGAATAAGAGTGTGGCGACGGTCAAGGTGGGTGATACATTGACATTGACTGCGGAAACCATTCCGGCCGGCGCTACGGTTACATGGGCTTCGCTGGATATCGATAATGCGACCGTATCCAATGGCACCGTGACCGGCGTATCCGTAGGTACTGCGACAATCACGGCAAGCATTACGGAAGGCGGGCAGACATACACCGCACGGTGCATCGTGACCGTGCTGGCGGCAGACTAAGCGTAAAAGATCTTTGGCATGGGGCTGACAACAGCCCTGTGCTACAATAATAAAGGGAAGGTGGATTTCAAACATGATGAAACTTAAAATTGGAGAAAAAGAGTATATCGTAAAGTATGGATACAACTGTTTTTGTGATACGGATCTGCTTGAACGTGTCAATGATCTGGGCAAGCTGTTTTCCGTGCAGAAAGCGGAGAGTGACAAGGATGTGTCCGGGCTGGGCAGGATTAAAGATCTGTTCGTGTGTGTCCGGGATCTGCTCTTCACCGGATTTCAGGCAGAGAATCCTGTAGACAATGTGCAGGAGATTGGAAAACTCTTAGATCAGTATAAGGAAGAGGCGCCGGAAGGAGAGGAAAGGGGAATTTTACAGCTGTTCATTATGCTGTCGAATGAACTGATGGATGAGGGTTTTTTATCCGATATCATGAAGGCGATGGTGGAGAACAAGCCTTCCAAGACACCGCAGGATCACAAGCCGCCCAAATCAGCGAAGAAGTAAAGCCATATAGACGGCAGATTATGGAGGATATTTTGCCGCATTACCTTTCCATCGGGGTGACAAAGGCGGAGTTCATGGAGTCCTGTCCGGCAGAGCTGCGACCATACGATGCGGCGTACCGGAAACGGACAAATGAGCAGAACTTCATGCTCTGGCTGAACGGAAAATATGTAGCAGATGCCATCCTGTCCACATTGGGCAACAGTGGGTGGTTCAAGAGCAAGGGGACGCCGGATCACCATTATCCGAAGGAACCGTATAAACTGGAATCGGCCAGACCATTGACGCAGGAAGAGAAGCGGAAGGCTGTGGATGAATTCTGGGCGCAGGAGAGTGCAAGGCGGGCAAATTGGCGCAGGACACATAAGAAGCAGGAATAAAAATTTGGAAAAGTATATTGTAAACCAGATTTGCATATGCTATAATGCCAGTAGGCAAGCGGATGACGAGAATCCAATATGTATGACTATGCGAAAACCCCGGTGCGGCAACATCGGGGTTTTCTATTCCCATTTTGTACATGGCAGGGCTTAATGCCATAGGCTAATTACCGACTACTTGTCTCTGTCTAGCCATTTGATGATGTAGTGGCAAACTACACCACCCGCAACAGTGACGATAAAAGCGGCGAGAATATCCAATATGCATACCCCCTTCCCGTACCAGTCTAGGGGCGGTAACAAAGAGATTGTAACATTACAGATATCATTTTGCAAATATTTTACGCAATCTGTTCCCTTTTAAGCGATATTGTGATATATTGTAATAAAGGGAGTGGTGCTATGGTCGGTACATGGTATTGTCTAAAATGTTATAAAAATATGGGTGATAGTCAATACTGTCCGTATTGCGGAGCACATAGACTTGGTGATATGGCCATGAGTGAGAGCGAGGCTAGGGCAGTATTATCAAAAGCGTTACGCCCGATGAATAAGAAGCGTAAAGAAGAAAAGAAATTGCTTATCTCGGATTTTGACGCAGTTTTGATGGGGCTTTATAAAGACGACAAGGAATATGAGGATTATCTGAAAACCTGCATAATGCTTGGGGTTGATGAATGATACCAGATGAATAATATTGATAACACAGACACTTAGAGCAATCTAGGTGTCTTTTCTTTTGCCAGAATGTCTCGAACGTCAGTGCAAAGCATAGAAAGGGCGGTGAGACATTGTGGGAGCAGAAATCGATAGACTTGAATTACAGGTAGAGGCGCAGGCAACCAAGGCGAACAACCAGCTGGATAAGCTGGTAGGAAAACTGGATGCAGTGGCAAATTCCCTGTCCCACATCAATACCAATGGTCTCACAGGGCTTGCGAACGGCGTGCAGAAGTTTGCACAGGCATCTTCGCAGCTCTCCGGTGTAAAAACGGCGGACTTCACTCGCATTACAAAGAACATTGATAAGCTTTCCGCGCTGAACACACAGCAGATTTTCAGCGCATCTTCGGCTATTACAACTCTGTCAAAGGCGGTAGGTAATCTGAGCGGAAACGCCGGGACCGGTACGCAGGTCGCAGAACTGGCAAGTGGAATTGGTAAACTTGGAGGTGCCAATGTACAGAAGGCTGTCGCTAATCTGCCGGTTCTTGCAAGCGCGCTGAATGACTTTATGACCACTATGTCCAATGCGCCTGCCGTATCTCGAAAAGTAATCATGATGACCAATGCGCTGGCAAATCTGGCGGCGCAGGGAAACAGAGTAGGGGCAGCCGGAAGAGGCTTGACCCAGATCATTAATAATGCTGGAAACAGTGAGAAAATCGGAAGATTTACAAATAATCTGAAAGGTATATCCTTTTTGCTGCGGGATACTTATCGCCTGTATGTTTTGTTTCAGCGTGCCGCAGGAAAAGTATGGACATCTATCGACAGTTCCATGTCGTATGTGGAGACCTTGAACTACTTCGACGCTGCCTATGGGCAGGTGGCGGAGAAGGCAGTCTCACAGTGGGCAGATATGGGCACAGCGTCCGCGGAAGAGTATTACAACTCATTCAGCAAACGGGCGAAAGAACTGACTTCCAAGATGACCGGATTCTCGGTCAATGACGACGGTACACTGACCGCAACAGGACAGGCAAGTCTTGGCATCAACCCGTCACAGCTGATGAATTATCAGGCCATGTTTGCGCAGATGTCCAGTTCTATGGGCGTAGCGTCCGAAACCTCGCTGAAACTATCTCAGGCACTAACGGAGATCGGTGGAGACCTTGCATCCGTGAAGAACATGGACTTTGACAAGGTATGGCAGGACATGGCGTCTGGGCTTGCGGGCATGAGCCGCACTCTGGATAAATATGGCGTGAATATCCGTAATGTCAACCTGCAGCAGAGATTGATGGAACTGGGGATAGACGCCAACATCACCGCGCTGAACCAGAACGACAAGGCACTCCTGCGTGCAATCATCCTGTTGGACAGCACCCGGTACGCATGGGGCGACCTTGCTGATACGATCAACCAGCCCGCAAACCAGATCAGACTCCTGGAGAGCAACTGGGCAAATCTGTCCCGGACAATTGGAAATATTTTCCTGCCGGTAGTGGCCAAAGTGCTGCCTTATGTGAATGGTCTTGTGATTGCAGTGCAGCGTCTGTTTACTTGGGTTGGTGGTCTGCTTGGCTTGGATTTGAGCCAGATTACGTCCACGGTAGGGTCCAGCGAATTTGATTTCGGCGATTTGATCGGCGGTGCTGATGATCTGACAGACAGCCTTAATGACGCATCCAAGGCAGCTGATAAGCTGAAAAAGGGCATCCGTGCTTTTGATGAACTGAATGTGATCACCACCAACGACGATAGCAGCTCTGCTCTGAGCAGTTTGGGTGGCATAGGCACGACGGGTCTTTTAAATGCGGCATTTGACGATATTTTCAATGAGTATCAGTCAAAATGGGACGAGGCATTTGCCAAGATGCAGAATAAGGCAAATGAGATTGCCGACAAGATCGAGCAGTTCTTCCAGCCGATAAAGGATATCTTCAATGACTTTGCGGTAGGAGATTTCTTTAAGGCGGGGCAGGATACGTCTAAGCTGGTGGCGGGGATTTTCAATTTCTTTGCGGATGCTATTGACCGGGTGGACTGGTATAGAATTGGGCAAAAAGTTGGAGGTTTTATTGCCGGAATTGACTGGTTCATGATATTGAAGGCGGCTGGCAGATTGTTTTGGGAGACATTTAAGGCTGTATTGGAGTTCTGGGCGGGTAGCTTTACAGCGGCACCGCTGGAAACAAGTATTATAACAGCGATTGGGCTACTTAAGTTTACAGGATTAGGGAAACTTGTGTCCGGGAAGATTATTAAAGAGTTGACATCTGTTCTTGGTGTTGAAGGAACTTTTATGTCAGTTGGTGCGGTGTTCAAAACAGCATTAGGGAAATCCCTATTTACAGCTTTAACTAGCGTTGGCGGAATAGGCGGCCTGTTAACAGAAGATATAGGTTTAATTTTGGGTGCTGGTACTGCAGCTGAAATAGGGCTTACAATAGGCACAGCCATTATTGGCGGTATTGCGGCTGCATTTGTCGGTTGGCATTTTGGACAGTGGATAGAAGAAAAGCTGACCGGTGAGGAAATTGACATGACATTCACAGAACAGATTCAAGGCATCATAGACGCATTCAAAACAAATGATGCGGGAGATGCATTGAAACTGTGGGCAAAAGACCTAAAAGATGGTTGGATCAAAATCGGAGAAAGCATAGCTGTTGGTTCTGGTCTTGCGAATAAAGTGTTTAACTTCAAAAATTGGTATGAGAAGGATGTATCGCCGTACTTTGATAGAGAATTGTGGAATAAATTAGGAGAAAGCATGAAATCCTCTATTTCCGAAAAGTGGGCAGAATATACAGCGTGGTACAATGGTGACGGAACTTCTTTATGGTGGAGTAATATAGAGTCAAAGTTTTCAGTCCAAACGTGGAATGCCTTTGGTAGTAATGTCAAAGACTCCTTATCTACTAAGTGGGGCGAATTTACATCATGGTTTGATAACACTGGATTTGCTACGTGGTGGAAAGGAGTACAAGAAAAATTTAGCAGGGATAAATGGATCTTTAATGGTATTCAGGATGGACTTACACAAGCATGGAACAATGCTATAGAGGGAATTAAGAGCCTATGGAATAGATTTGCTGTTTGGTTGAATGAAAAACTTGTCTTTGAGTGGGATGCAGTAACAATTTTAGGACAAGAAATAGTTCCGGCAGGAAGTATAAAACTTGGAGAAATTCCGACATTTTCAATAGGAGGTTTCCCAGAAGATGGCCTATTTATGGCAAACCACGGAGAGCTGGTTGGACAATTTTCAAATGGAAAAACAGCGGTTGCCAATAATGAGCAGATTATTGCCGGTATCGAGGAGGCTGCTTACAGAGGCATGGCCAGAGCATTGTCTGAAAGCGGTGGAAATGCAAATGTGGATATTCACGTTGATGGTGATCCGCATGGAATGTTCAGGGTTTGGAAGGACGAGTGGAGAAGTGAATCCGAGAGACTTCAAAAGAATCCAGTAAAATTATATTAAAGAAAGAGAATATTGAAAAACACGGCAAAACATGGTAATATATTACAATAAGTTATTGAGAATCACAATAAAACACAAAGGAGATATATTACCATGGCTTTAATTAAATGCCCGGAATGCGGAAAAGAAATTTCAGAACAGGCACCTCAGTGTCCAAACTGTGGAAGACCCATTGCTATACAATATAACCAACCTAATATGCGGCAGGCCTTACAGCAGAATACCCCCAATATGCAGTCGTATCAGCAAGTACCTCCGAATAATCAGACTGCCAAAGACAGAAAAAAGAAAAATTCCACTTTGAGTGTCTGGGCGGCTGTTTTAGGTATCTTTACATGTACAGCATATATTGGGGGCATTCTTGCAATAATAGATCTAATCAAAAATAAAAATGATGGCAAAAAGCATTTAGGCTCATATTTTGCACTTGTTATGTGCGTAATAGTGACTATTATATTCATGTCTAACATAGGAAAAACAGATAAAGATTCTTCATCTGTGAAGAAAGCAGGAGAGATAAGTACGCAAGAAAATGTATCCGAAACAACCAATTCTTCGCAGACACAAGAAAGTACATCTGCTGAGGAAGAGCATAGTAATATATTTCACGTAGGAGATATTGTCGAAACAAAAGATTTAAAAATTACATTCCTTTCGACTGGCGTTTATGTTTCTGACAACCAATTTATTCAACCCAAGGATGGATATGAGTATAGGGAATTTGAGTTTAAGTTTGAAAATATTTCGGATTCAGATGTTTATGTATCTTCTATGATGAGTTGGGAGTGCTATGCAGATAATATCAAGATGGATCAAACATGGCTTAATGGTGATAATGGATTAGATGCTACGCTTTCAAAGGGAAGGCAGGCTCAAGGGAAAGTATATTTCGAGGTTCCTGTAAATGCTGAAAGCGTGGAAGTGGAGTATGATATAAATTTCTGGAAGAGCGACAAAATCATATTTGTTGGTAAGTAAACCACAAGATAAAGGTTGTGCGGCAGACGAGTACCAGACAGGTCAGCAAATTCACCTGTGACGATTGTGGGAAGATATTTGATTAACAGAAGGACATCTACATAAGATAAAGTTTACAGATTAAGATACAAAGGGGATAAAATAACTCCCTTTTTACAAAAGCGTTTCTTTGATGGCTTCATACTAAATATTTAGCGCTATATATTTCCGGTACATCGAAATGTTGATTTTTCACTAATCGTTTTTGGTTGATTTTATATCAGACACAAAATTGTAAAAAGGACTAAAGTAAAAAGTTTTATTAGGGCACCCACCATCTGGTAGGTGCCTTTCTTATACCCAAAACCGAGGTGACAACATGGCATACAATGGTTATTTAATCAAGATCGGGGATTACATCATCCCGTCCGACAAGTACATAGGTGCAGGTACATACAGTCCATACGCCAACATGCAGGTGCTGGACCCGTACACCGACGCGAACGGCTATGAGCACATTGAGGCGGTGGAGCTGAAATCACTGAAAGTTGAATTTCAGACACCGGCCGGACTCACTAACACGGAGTTTGCGGATCTGATGTCCCACATACGGGCAAATTATATCGAGCCAAATTCCCGAAAATGCATTGTTACGGCTTACGTACCGGAATACGACGATTATTTTACACAGGTCGCATATCTGGCGGATCTAAAGCCGGTGATAAAGTGTGAGGAGCCTGGAGAAAATGTGCTCTATTATGAGGCAATCCGCATGGCATTTATAGGAGGCGTGTATGGCGATTGATTATGAACATGAAGATCTCTTTAAAAAGGATTCAGTTGATAAACAGTTAAAGATTGCATTTGATGGTGGGATCATAACCAATACAGAACTCCATTCCCAGCAATTTGAGTTGAATGAAAGCCTGTGCTCCGAAGACAAACTGCAGTTTGGCTGTTGCGAGGCTAGTTCGATCCGATTCAAAATTTCTAATTTATTTACATCATTGGAAGGTAAATGGCTTACGGTATCCCAGACATTGGGAGGTAATACCGGTGAGCCTTTTATTTTGGGCAGATACAAAGTGGAGTCTGATGTGCCAACAGCGGACCGGCGCTTTCGAGATGTAGTGGCCTATGATGTTCTACATGAAATACTTATAGCAGATGTTTTGGATTGGTACAATACGATCCTGCCGGACACAACCAGTGAGGTGACATTAAAACAGTTCCGGGACAGCTTTTTTTCTTTCCTTGGTGTAGAACAGCAGCAAATTGCACTGCCCAATGATGTGATGATGGTAGAAAAGACTGTGGATACCAATAAACTCAGCGGTAAGGCTGTTATTACGGCTATCTGCGAGTTAAATGGCTGTTTTGGCCATATTGGGCGTGATGGGAAGTTTCATTATGTATTTCTGCAGGAGATGGCGGAAGGAGTATATCCCAGAAATGATCTGTATCCGCAGGATAATTTATATCCCGCAGATGCAATGCATATGGAGACGATCAATAAAAGCCATTATATTAGTGCGAAATATGAGGACTATATCACCGCGAGGATTGATAAACTGCAGATCCGGCAGGAAGAAGATGACATAGGCTGCATTTACGGCACTGGTAGTAACTGCTATGTGGTTCAGGACAATTTCCTGGTGTATGGCAAATCAACGGCGGATCTCCAGATAATAGCAGAGAATCTGTATGCAGTGATCAGTAAAATCTGGTATCGACCGGCACATGTAGAGGCAAAAGGAAATCCCTGTCTGGAAGTTGGTGATGGAATCCGCTTGCGGACACGATATGAAACGGTTTGCACCTACATCTTACAGAGAACACTCAGTGGCATACAGGCATTGCGAGATACTTATGACGCGGATGGAGATCCGAGGCAAAGAGAAAACGTAAATACTGTCAATGAGAGTATCAACCAGCTCAAAGGAAAAGCCAATGTCCTGAAAAGGACCGTAGAGGAAACCAATTCACGCATTACAGATGTTGAAGCAGGGTTGGAATCTCAGATTACACAGACGGCAGATCAGATAACCACATCGGTCAGTCGAACTTATGAAACCAAAACAGATGCTTCTACAAAGTATACTAACGCAACAGGGTATGCCGATGGTGTCGCGCAAACTGCTGAAAACAATGCTAAAACTGCGGCTGCAGCAGATGCAACAAATAAAGCAAACCAAGCGGAGGCTAATGCAAAGGCTGATACAGCCGCTAAATTACAAAATTACAGTACCACTGTTCAAATGAACTCAGCTATTTCCCAGAGTGCGAGCAGTATTGAATCCACTGTATCCGCAACCTATGAAACGAAGGCAGACGCAACATCAAAATTAAATACAGCGAAAAGCTATGCTGATGGCGCCGCACAGGACGCGGAGGATAATGCAAACAATGCTACAGATGGCAAATTGCAGAATTATAGCACTACTACACAGATGAATTCTGCAATTCAACAATCTGCCAATGCTATAACACAATCCGTAAGACAGACATATGCAACACAATCTTCGCTGACTACGGCAGTGAGTAATTTGCAGGATCAGATAGATGACAACATTGAGACTTTTACGGGACCAGCAGTGCCTACGCTCAGAAATGCTCCTGCGAATTCATGGACAACGACCACAGACAAAGATAAACATATTGGTGACTTATACGTTGTAAATGCGCAGGGTGGGGATTATGCAGGATTCTACTATCGGTTTGAGAAGAATGGTTCGGTATACCAATGGACATTGTTGAAAGACACCGAGATCACGAAGGCACTAGCAGATGCAGCGGCGGCACAAGCGACAGCGGATGCAGTTGGGCAAAATTTGTCAACTAATTATTCCACAACCACTCAAATGAACAGCGCAATAAGTCAGAGTGCGAGTAACATCACATCTAGTGTTAGTGCAACATATGAGACAAAGGCAGATGCCACAACGAAATTAAATTCTGCTAAAACCTATGCTGATACAAAAGCCAGTGACGCAGAAAGCAATGCTAATACTGCTACGGATAACAAACTGCTTAATTACTCCACCACCACACAGATGAATAGTGCGATAAGCCAAAGCGCTAGTAGTATTGAGTCTACGGTTTCTGCTACATATGAAACAAAGAATGATGCAAGCAGTAGCTATTCAAGTCTGTCCTCACGTATTACACAGACAGCAACGGATATATCAAGCGAAGTAACAAGAGCAGGTAATGCAGAAAGCGATTTATCAAGCAGAATTACACAGACCGAAGAATCAATCAGTACAGAGGTTACAAGAGCAACAAATGCGGAAGGTAGCCTGTCCTCACGTATCACGCAAAATGCAACGGCAATTGAAAGCACTGTTAAGAATGGAGAAATATCCTCAAAGATTAGCCAAGAGGCTGGGCAAATATCTATAATCGCAAACCGTATTTCTATTAGCAGCACATATTTTACTTTATCAGATAATGGTAAAATCAAAGCAACTGATGGAGAATTTTCCGGAAAGATTACAGCAAGTAGTGGAACAATTGGAGGATTTACTATTGGTACTTCAAAAATTTATTCAAATAAATCATCATTGTATGATAGTACGGGTGGTGTATATATTGGCACAGACGGAATAAGCGTTGGACGTAATGGCGCTTTTACAATATCATCTAATGCCACTAATTTTAATCTGTCGTTAAGTTCAGGAAGTTACATAGGTACAACAACACAAAAACTGTATTTTGATACAACACACGTTAGAATTGATGGTGATGCCGTTATATGTGGAGCAACAGATTATCTGTATTTTTTTGGGACTGCAACAAATACCGGAGTAAAACGACAAAAAGTTACAAAAATATCTTCAACAACTTCTGCTACTACAAGTACAAACGCAACAAAGATAAATGAAATTATTGATGCACTTTATAACTATAATTTACTAGGTTCTTACTAGGAGGTAAGACATTATGGAAGATATAGAACTTTTACTTGCAAGAAAACAATTCGAGGAACAATTGGAGTCACTAATCAATACTTGCCCATTACCGATGTTCTGTAAAACGGACATCATGGAAAAAGCAACAGAAAAAATGAAGCATATTGTTTCTATGCAGACTGTGGAAGCCATACAGAAGTTGCAAAAACAAAATCAGACAAGTGAGGTAAAACAGGATGAATAAAGCATATAGTCGCATCGTGTGGAAGAATTACCCTAGCGAAGCCACGCCGCTAAATGAGCAGAACTTAAACAAGATGGATGCCGCTATGGATATAATAGACGGTAGAGTAGTCACATTTGCCTCCACGAAAGCGAACCAGACCGATCTGTTGCAGAGCCTTAAAAACGTGACCTACAATGAAACGACCGGTTTGTTTACATTTACATGGTGGAATGGGACAACCAAGACGGTTGATTTGAACATCGAGAAAATCCCTGTGTCATTTTCTATGTCGGCGGCAGGCGTAATAACCATGACCAACACAGATGGGACAACTTATACGGCTGATGTGTCAACCCTTATCAAACTGTACACATTCAATACATCGTCTGATATTCGATTCAATACCGTCACGGATGCGAGCGGAAATAAGACGATCACGGCATTTATTGTAAATGGCAGCGTGACAGAAGAAAAGTTGCAACCCAATTTCCTTGCAAATTGCCGTGCACAGGTAGCAGAAGCGACCGCACAAGCCACCAAAGCGCAATCCTACGCAGAGGGCGGCACAGGGACAAGGACTGGAGAAGATACTGACAATGCAAAGTATTACTATGAGCAGACGCAAGCTATTTCACCTGCTTATGATGGTATTGCCGTAATTTCCGACTCCACCGCCCCTCTCACACTCCCCAACAGTAAACGTGGTGGATTAAATCTCACTTCTATTAAAGGAAAATGGGAACAGGATGGAACACCTACCCCAGAGAATCCAATAGAAGTCATTCCTGTTGAGATTGGGGAGATTACAGAACATGGATTCAACTGGTGGGACGAGGAGTGGGAGTTGGGGAATATCTCAACATCAACAGGAGAACCGTCCACCTCATCTATATACATACGGGCAATTGATTATTCAAAATGTGTGCCAAACCACGATTATTATGGCAAAGGTGGTGTGGCGACTCAAGTAATCATATTTTGGTATGATGCCGAGAAGAATTACATAATGTATTCAGACATCACCAACAAAACTGCAACGTCACCGAATAATGCAATGTATTTTAAGATTCGTGCTAATACAACCACCTACAACCATGACATTTGCATTAACATTTCCAATGAGGCATTGAATGGCACCTACGAGCCCTACCACTCAGCAACTCAACAACTCAGCAATCCTATCACCCTCTACGGTAATGATGATGTCAAGGATGAGATTGTACGGCTTGATGATGGCAGTTTGAAGGTGCTGAGAAAGTATGGTCAAGTGAATTTAGGAGTGCTATCTTGGCAAGTCGCAACTAACTATTTTACGGTTAATAAAGACTACATCCGAAACGCTACCGGCATAGATATCAGACGTGACATGGACGGTATGTTATCTTGTAGCTTCTATAGGTATATGCCTGGAATTTCTAGTGACCATAGATTATACCAAACAAATAATGCGATTAGAATCAGGGATGACTCATACACTGATGTAACTACATTTAAGGCATCTCTTGATGGTGTCATGCTTTACTACGAGTTAGCTGAACCCTACTACGAAGATATTCCTGTAGTAGACCAAATAGCACTCAACAGCCTCGAAACCTTTGATACGATGACATATGTAGATTTCAATTCCGATGTTGAACCTACAGTCAGTGGCGAGTATGGGGTAAGCAAGGTTGGAGGATACACTTTGAAAGCATTGTTACAGACACAGAGCAACGGGTTGAGAATTAGTGAGTTGGAAAATGCAGGAGGATGATGAACATGACACCATTTGAGATTTATACAGCGATACTGGCAATCTGCGGCGCCATAATCACGGTGAGCAGTGCAATTACGGTCATCATTAAAGCAGTCAAAGCGGCCAAGGCACCAGAGAATCAGCAAAATGACCGGTTGACCAAACTGGAGGAGAGAGTGGCCAGGCATGATGAGCTGTTTGCCAAGGATAATAAGAGACTCACAGCTATCGAGGAGGGCAATAGGGTTGTGCAAAAAGCGCTCCTGGCATTGCTGGAGCACTGGATTGACGGCAGTAATATTGACGCCATTAAGAAAGCCAAAGAGGAGCTGCAAAGTTTCCTGATTGATAAGTAATGTAAACCTACATAAATCAAAGAAAGTGAGGAATGAAATATGAAATTGACCAACAAGTCTTATGATGTTCTGAAGTTCGTAGCACAGATTCTGCTTCCGTCGCTGGGCACGCTATATTTTGCGCTGGCGTCCATCTGGGGACTGCCTTATGCAGAGCAGATTGTCGGTACTATCACTGCAGTAGACGCCTTTCTGGGTGCTGTGCTGGGCATCTCTACGGCAAATTATAACAAGGCAGGTGGTAAGTAATGGGAAAAACATTGAGATGCGAAGCCCCTGATTTGTCGGTACATAACGGGACCGTGAATATCAAACAGATCCGTGACGCAGGCTTTCCTATGGTTGGCCTGCGCGCCGGTTATGGTAAGAATAATGTGGATCAGAAATATGTAGTGAATGCGGAAGCGTGTCACAACCTGGACGTATCACCTCTGATTTACTGGTTTTCCTACGCGCTGAGTGTGGAGATGGCAGCAAAAGAGGCAGAGTACGCAGTGGCGCAGGCGCGGAAGTATTGGCAGAGATGTCCGGTTGCTTTTGATCTGGAGTATGACACGGTGCGGTATGCCCGAACCAAGGGCGTTAATATCGACAAGCAGCTGACCACGGATATGGCAATCGCCTTCTTGCAGGTTGTCAGAGCAGCCGGGTATATCCCGGTGATCTACACCAATGAGGATTACCTGCAGAATTACTTTAATCTGGACACCATCATCGCGGCGGTTGGACAAGTATATGTCTGGTATGCAAGGTATGGTTGTTCCAGTTTACCGGCAAGCAGGGTAGATATCGCGGATATTTGGCAGTACACCAGCTCCGGAAACATTCCCGGTGTATCCGGCAAGGTCGATCTCAACAAGGTCTATGCAGATCTTTACATAGACACGCAGGCAGTAGAGACCACCACAGCACAGGATACATGCAATATCAATATTCTCAATTTTCAGCGAACGGCCAATGAGGACGGGTACCGGGATCAGAAAGGACGAAAGCTTGTCGAGGATGGCAAGGACGGAACCAATACCCAGTACGTGCGGAGGCAGATCACCTTAAGGGCAAAGCTGGGCTTCCTGCGGATCGAGCGCAGCACCGGTGAGACGGTTAAGTGGGTGCAGATCAGGCTCAATGAGATTCTGGAAGTTGGGCTGGAAATCACCGGCGAGTATGATGCTGCCACCGTCAAGGCGGTCAAAGAGTTCCAGAGGCTGTACAATCTGGCTGTGGACGGTGTGGCTGGGTACAACACTCTACAGGCTTTGTTCTATAATTGATTTTTCTTCAAATTAGCCCTCGGAGTAAAATCCGGGGGCTTTTTGTGTAATTCGCATTGAGTTTGGACATACTATCCATGAGGTGATAGCATGGATAAGCAGATTAGAGAGAAAAAAGCTCAGCAAGAGAGCCAAAGTAAATTTAATAGTGTTACTCAAAAGAAAGAGCCGGAGAATCAGAATCAGACATACAATGTCCGGAAGGAAGGCATTCAGCCAATCAATCAGAAAAGATAAGGCTGCTGTGCTATTTTGGTATACTCCCATATCTTATTTTTTTTCAATTCCTGTAGCATAGACTTATATTGAAAGTTCTAACAACCCAATTCCCATATTTAGATAGTAAAATGTAAAGGAAACTAGATGGTGTAGTTGACATTTTAGAACAAATGTTCTATATTCAAATCAAAGCCGGATAATACGGCGTTTATTTGTCGCATATACTTGATATTTGTCGCTTTATGTAGTACGCTAAAAGAAAAGCGTAAAGGGGATCTACAAATGAAAAAAACCGTCTATGCATATAATTTGAAGACTATAAATTCTAATGATAAGTACTTTGAAAATGTTGAATCTTTTGAGCGTGATTTGTGTACTGTGGTACAGGGACTATGTGAGCAGGATAAAGTAACAAGAAGAAAAGATTTGCGGTCAGACAAAAAAATTATTTATATTTCATCGTATAAGTATGATAATAAGCATAAAATTCTTTTTTTGCAATTTATATCTGCTAAGTATGATTTTGTTAGAACAGTTGTGGATACTGATACTTTAACAGAGAAAAAGAATTTGCAAAAAGGGAAAAAAGATGGTGAAGAAGAATATAATCACATGGCCATAAAGTTTAAGGATAACAACACTGCAGTTTGCTTATATGAATCTAATTATTATGGTATAGGATTTACAAAAGTGGTTAAATATTTGGAGTATTTTTCAAAGAAGCATCATACTAATAAAAATGATTCAATTAGATATAATATTGTACACAAAAATATAGTTTCAAAGGATTTTTTGGAAGCTCTACAACGTGTTGAAAGGATAAAAATGGTTACTCTTGAGGTGGAAAGTGAGGCAATCAATGTATCCGAGCAGAAAAAATTTGCAAAGCGGGCAGATTTATCACAAACTGCGGATATTGTATTAAAGCCATCCGCAAAGGGAAGTAGTATCTTGTCTGATACGGTAAAAGATTTCTATAAAATGTATAATGATAAAAACACCTCAATTTTAAGTGTAACTGTAGATGCAGAGAACGAAAATAAGGATCCAATAAAATTTGATACTGAATCAATGAAACAGAAAGATATTGTAGAAGTCGATACCAATAGTAGAGGAGAAGTCGAGAGCACTAGTATCTATAGAAGATTTGAGGAGATATTGGAATTTTATTGAAAGGGGGCCCTTGAATGTATTTTAACGAAATATTTGAGCCTATATATGATTTTTATTATATGCGCAAGAATAAATACAAGGAGTTGTTTTTCTTAGTTATCTTACCCGTTGTGCTGGGAGTTGGTATTTTTCTTCTTGAAAACTATGTGATATTAAACATAAATGAGCAGCTAGTTGTGTTTAGTAATGATATAATTGGACAACTAATAACAGTTCTTGCGTTGTTTATAAGTTTCTCTATGGGGTATCTGTCTATACTTTTGACAAGTAGTTCTCAAAATATTGATGATTTAAAGAAAACTGATTCGAAGGAGTATAGAGTTAAGTCAGGAAAATGCACTTTATATCAAGTTAATATAAATGAAATATCATACTTGGTCTTAATCGAAATTTTCTTCTTGATACTTGTCTTTTTTCAAAAGTTTATAGTAACTTTTGCAGGAAACATATTGATCAAGGTTTTACTTTGTTTGGATATTTCGTTATTCATTCATGTGTTATTAGTGCTTATATTTGTGATAAAAGATATATATTTTAGCTTTTGGAGAAGTATTTAAACAGGAGAGGGCGGTTCGCATTGACCGCCCTTAGTTATTTCCTTTCATATGCGCTGCCGCGATTTCTTTCAGATCTGAGTAAAAATATATCGTGAATTCATTGTTTAAAAATAAATAAAAAAATAGTTGACAATTAAGTCAAAATCAAGTACCATATAAATATAATTTTTCTTGTTAACTTTTTAATGCCAGTTTAATAGAAACATATCTATGGATGGGTGTAATCTGATTAACAAGAAATGATATTTGATGTTTAGAGGATACACTGGTGTGTGTCCTCTTTTTTTAAGAAAAATTGCTTGCAAATACCGAACAAATGTTCTATAATTTCTGTACAAGCTAATGAACTTGCATTTTACAAAGGGGTGGTTGCATTGGATGAAAGAACAAGGTACAATGGGGATATGACAAACGAGCAGTATAGGGCGGAACTGCAGAAACTATTTGCCAATTTAGATGATAATAGACTTCTGAGATATTTTTACATATTTGTTTTCGAGAAATTAAAAAGGGTGCTATGATAACACCCTTGTATGAGGTCAATATGATTGATAAGAGTAAGTGGAAAAAAATTGACTGGTCGCAGTTTAAGTCCAACGGGAGTGAAACAGTAATGGATACAAATAATAACATCTTTACTGCAGAACTTCCAGACGATAAGAGAGAACTATATAGTGACAGAGAAACAATTCCGGTTGACAGAAGGGTCTAATTCTGCCACTTCTTGAATTGTGTCGCGCATACAAGTATCAATAGGAATATGAGATTGTTTTATATTACGCATATAGATTTCTCCAATTATTTGTCCTTCGATTGTACCTCCAATGGTAACAATTCTTGGCGTGGTTACAGATGAGCATTCTAATTTATAATTGGTGGATTGCCCTATTATTGAAGTGTGCATATTACCGTTATTGTCACGACCAATTATGATAAATGTTGAATGAAGGTGTTCTTGTGTTTCTTTCAAATTCATTGCAAATTTTATTAATTCCCAGAAATCATTTATATAGTATTGGTCTCGTTCTGTGCCCATCTCGATAAAAGTAGCTTTCAAAAAATGCTCTATTGATTCAGCATACCCTGCAAATCCAATAATAATATTATCATTGATTTTTCTGGTCTTGTTATAATGTTCCGAAACACATCCGTTTTCTCCGGCACGTCCATCACTCATTATAATTGCATTATCCTTATTTGCGTATCCCAATATTAAACTCATTATTTGTTATTCCTCTGAAAGTAAATTTATCAGGTCAATCACGTGTTTTTTCTTCTGGTCATCAAGAGCGTAGTATTTCTTGATGGCTTCTTTTAGTTGGGCATCTTCTGAAATCTGGACATCCAGTAGAGCATCTTCTTCCGAAATATTATTACTAATGCCAAATACTTTTAAAACATAATCAACCGATTTAGTAGGTATCGAGCCAACTTTAATCAATTTGGTGATTTCTGATTCACAAAAATCAGTATAATCATATTCTTTTTCAGGTTCAAAATCACTATAGACATAAATAGAAAAGGCTGATTTCAAATATTTATTTAATATTTCAATAATGTCTTCATGACTAGAATGGCTTAACTCAATAGCACTCTGTGCTTTGTCTTTTATGGCTTCGCCATAAGGAACCAAGAAAGGGTACATAGTCTGAGCCTTTATGATTTTTTGATGATATGTCTCATGAATTGCAGAGTCAAATTCATCAAGTGGATTATATTTTTGTCCGCATCTGGGGCATTCTACTTCTGTTATTCTTCCCATCAAAAAGTCTATTGGAACTTCAAAATAATCTGCAATCAAAGATAGCTTGTCTGGTTTTGGAGTTGATTTTCCATTTTTCCAATCAGACAAGGTCATGTTTGATATTCCAGTCGCTTTGCTAATATCAGATGATTTTATATTTTTTATTTTTAAAAGTTTTTCATAAATTTCATACATAGCGTTCCCTCCCTATTACAAAATTAAAGAAAACCGTAAATAAGTGCTTGACAAATAAAGAAAAACATAATAAACTAACCTTAGATTAAGGAAAACCGTAAAACAAACAACGATTGAAAAAGTGTTTTCTATTAATGTTTTTGCCTACAAGTAAATTATAACGGATTTCCTTAATAATTGCAATAGGATGTTGCATTATTTCATGGAAAGGAGGGACTGAATGTATCAGAAGTTTGAACAACTTTTGAAAGCAAGAGGGGTTACTGCTTATCGAGTAGCAAAGGATTTGGGATTATCCCCCATGGTGTTTTCTGATTGGAAAAACGGTAAAAGTCAACCCAAAGTAGACAAACTCAAAAAGATTGCTGATTATTTTGGAGTTACTGTTGATTATTTGGTGTCCGGATAAAAACTGCTGGAATAATCACGAAGGAGGGCGCAGGCGTGGGGAGAATGAAGAAATTTTTTTGGAACTTCGTTGAGGATTGGGGCTTGACAATTCTCATTGTTATTTGGTTTATAGAGACTTGTCATTTTATAAGGAATATCCCATTCTTGTTTCCTTGGCTTTATTAAGTAGAATGGAAACCCAAAATTTCAGTCAAAAACCGCGTGCTATACTACGCATAGCACGAAAAATATACCCCTTGACAGGGTATTTTAAAGCTATTGCTGAACGGAGGTGAGAGAAATTGAAGTGCCCATTTTGTGGTGGAGATTGTGGAAAAGAAGAATTGCATACGTTTCTAGATTATGCAGATTATTTATTTTCCAATCTTTGCATTCAAACAGTAAAATTGGCAAATGGTGAGCTGGAGACAAAAGATAAGCAAGATTTAGAACTGCTTAATAATTGTTGTGATTCTATCAGTCGATATGCTTATGTTTTTGATAGGCATCAATTTGGATATCTGGCCACTCCCAAGAATGAAAGTGACCAGCATGACTAGAACGGTCGGTGCATGATGGTAGCTTTTGGAAGTGGTTCGGATTTAGCTTTTTCTTCTTGAATGTGAAGAAATTCTTGTTTGTATGTGGCGTACTGTTCAAGCATTTCTTCAGAAGATAGATTGGAGCCAACCAACTTTGCTACCGCCAAATCATGAGCGATTTGTTCTGGAGTCACAATATATCATCCCCTTTCTAAAATATGGTAAGGGTATTATATCACAGAAAGGAAGTGAAACCTATGTCTTACATAACGAAAGAAGCGGAGGTGGGAGCAAACATCAGGATAGCAATCAAGCAGAGAGGAATCAAGCAGCGTTTCGTTGCGGACAAGTTGGGAATGAACCCGCAGAATTTCAATGATCTGTTGTCTGGTAGACGAAGCATACGGATTGTTGATCTGGGAAAGATTGCTGAAGTATTGAATATTACAGTGGACGAGTTGCTAAAAGCAACAGAGTAGTTTGAAAGAACCTTGAAAACCAAATATGGATAGTTTGAAATTATTGTCGATACCAGCGGCGAAATGTATTTGAAGACAAAGTAGCCGATTGATATAATAGAACATGATGGCGACTGGTTGATAGGATACACGTATCTTATGATGTAGTTATCCGCAGTAGGCTATGCCGGAAGGTGATCCGGTTTTGTCGAAAGTGTCTTATCTACCGTCTGGTAGTTTTATCATTGGTATGCTTGATCCAGCTTTTGTAAAGAGCAAGTGCAATGGAGACAAATGTAAACATGGTACAAAAGTCCATTGCATAAAAAAATGCTCCCAAAATAGAAATAGCTAACGCAATGATAACGTCCATACAAAACTCCTTTCGGAATAATGGTCGCCATCACATCTAAATTGTATCAGACAAGTATAATAGCGACAACCAATAATTTCCAACTATCGATAGGGTAGTTGGTTTTTTTATGCTTAATTTACGAAGCGAGGCGAGATACATGAGATTAAGAGATGTAATGAACCAGTTTAAGAATTCATCGCTATTTTTGCTTACGATCGATGAAATCTGTGACGAGTATTATGGCGATATCGGGGAACTCATGAAGGAAGATTACTGCAAGAAATATCTGAATTGCAAGGTGCGCGGCATGTCGCTTCTGATGACAAATTTCATGCCGGAGTTAATAATCCGCATTGAGAAAGGAGGGAGTCATGACATATAGGGTATTTAATCTGAGCAATGTACTTGGCTGTATTGCATTTATTCTGTTGGTGCTGATCCCTGGGGCTGTGGAGTCAGAGCAGTACCTAGGCGCATTTATCATGATTATCGCAATGGCAGTTTTCGCACATTTATCAATGAAAGAAGATGGAAAAAGAGAATAGACCCCGGCGCCGTAGGAAGCAAAGGGTCTATCCCAAAAAGTACACCGTGATTATACCACGGAGAAAGAGGTAAATCAATGAACAAAATTATCGAGAACAATCAGGTTGCGATTAGAGGGGAAGTTTCAAGTGGTTTCAGCTTTAGTCACGAACTTTACGGTGAGAATTTCTACACAATGCAGGTGAAGGTCACGCGGGATAGTGGCTATGAAGATGTAATTCCTGTCATGGTATCGGACCGAATGCTGGATGTAAAACAGGATTTTATCGGTCAGTGGATCCGTGTTGAAGGACAATTCCGATCTTATAATAAGCAGGAGGATCGGAAGAACAAATTGATGCTGTCCGTGTTTGCGCGAGAGGTTGAGTTTATAGATTATCTGGTACATAACGGAGAAGATAATAAGATCTATCTGGACGGATATATCTGTAAAGAGCCTGTTTATCGTAAAACTCCACTTGGTAGAGAGATTGCAGATGTTTTGCTGGCAGTAAATCGCCCGTACGGCAAATCAGACTACATACCTTGTATCTGTTGGGGCAGGAATGCCAGATTTGCTGAGCGGCTGAATGTGGGAGCACGCTGCACAATCCATGGGAGGATCCAGAGCAGGATCTACACCAAGAAGCTGGATGAGGAGCATTCTGAGAACCGTGTGGCTTATGAGGTTTCTGTGTCAAGGCTGGAGGTGATTGAGCAATGAGGAATAAGGCAATCAATGCTTTGATAGAAATGGGGATGCCGGCGGATATTAAAGGATTTCAGTACATTGTAGATGCAATGTGCCTCTTTGAAGATGACAAGTTCCGAAATATGCCCATCACGGAACTATATATACATCTGGGACAGAAGAATGACACAACAGCATCCCGGGTGGAACGCGCGATACGGCATGCTTTCAGCGGTGTCCTTACAAAAGGAGTGTTGGAAACGGTCGAAAAGTATTTGACATTTCATCGCCCTACGAATGGAAACCTGTTGCATGTATTCTATCTCCGGCTGACGCAGGAGGAGTGAGCATGGCATACGGAAATTACTGCCCGGTCTGCGGCGGCACAGTCGACAATGTGGAATTCAGTTATCACAGAGGCATGTGCAAGGACTGCGCGGCAGATCAGGATCGAAAGGATGCAGAGACAATCGAAACAGTAAAGCAGATGCGGGCAAGGCATCAGAAAATCATCATGGAGGTATAGGGAGAGGCAGTATAGAATGGGAAAAATAATTGATATTACAGGTCAGCGCTTCGGAATGCTTCAGGTCATGGAGATAGGAAAAGAAATAACTATTCCAAGTGGTGCCAAAAGATACCTGTGGAAATGTCAATGCGATTGCGGAAACATAAGACTTGTGGATGGCGGTTCATTGCGTAGTGGCAGGATCATTCATTGTGGCAGGAAATTTCATCCAACGGTAAAGCATGGGCTTCATGAAAAAAGATTATATGGAATTTGGAAAACGATGAAAACACGATGCTCTAATCCAAATTGCGAAAAGTATAAAAATTATGGAGGAAGAGGGATAACGATCTGTAATGAGTGGAAAGAGGACTTTCAAGTGTTCTATGACTGGGCCATTGCAAATGGATATTCGGATGATTTAACCATTGAAAGAAAAGATGTAAATGGTAACTACTGCCCAGAAAATTGTTGCTGGATCAAAGCTGAATTACAAGCAAAGAACAAAACAACAAATATCCGCCTTGAGTTCAATGGAGAAACGCATATTCTTGCGGAATGGAGTAAAATAACGGGAATAAGTGAAGGCGAATTGTCTTACAGAGTAAAAAGAGGTTGGAGTGTGGAAAAGACACTAACAACAAAAACGAGGTGACAAAATGGAAATAAAAATAAAAGAAGTTTTGATAAGTAACTTTAAAGGCATACGAAGCCTTGAGGTTAAATTTTCGGACAAGACCAAAATCAGAGGCGCTAACGGAACGGGGAAAACAAGTATCATGGATGCGGTATTATGGTGCATGTTTGGTGTCGATAGTGGTTGGAATGCCAAATTTGAAATTCGACCGCTTGATTCACATGGAAATAAGATACACGATGTTGAAATATCTGTTACGGTTATTCTTTCAGTTGATGGAACAGAAAAAGCATTCCAGCGTGTATCAAAAGAGAATTGGGTGCTTAAGAGGGGAGCGCAAAACAGGACTTTACAGGGAAATGTGGGGGCATATCTTGTTGATGGATATCCACGGACAGAACAGGAATATAAGGACAATATTTCCCAAATTGTAAGTGAAGAGTTATTCAAGATGATAACTTCTCCTACATATTTTTCAAGTAGACCTTGGAAGGATCAGCGGGACATCCTCATGAAGTTTGTGTCTGACATGCCGGATGCGGAGTTGGCAAGGCAGATCGACGGGGAGAAGCCTGAGGATGAAAAGCAGTTTACACTGTTGATCCCGGAATTGGAAAAGGCGCCTTCCACAGATGCTATCCAGAAGAAGTATTCAAAGGCATTGAGCGAGTGGAAAAAGAAACAGCAGGAGATTCCGGTTCGCATTGATGAATTATCCAAATCACTGGCTGAAATCGATGTGGCGGAGCAGGAGCTGGCAAAACAGAATTTAGAGCGCCGTATTGCGGAGATTGATGAAAAGGCTGCCAATACAGGCGGCGCGGTATCGGATCTGATGTCTGAAGAGATGAAACTTCAGATGGACATGTCCGGGATCGTGCAGACCATGAATCAGGAATTTTATGATCGAAAGCACAAACTCGACACTGCGATTATGGGCAACAAAAATCAGGTTACATACTGTAAGGATAACATAGCGTCCAAAGAGCAGGGTATCACGGAGAATCAGCGTCGTATTGAACAGGCAGAGGAAAGGCGGTCTGCGCTTGGTGAGGATTATAAGGCTGAATTTGCCAGGACATTTGATGAGGCACCTTACAAGTTCAATGAGGAAGAGTGGCAGTTTGACGAGAACAGCACCATCTGTAAATCATGTGGACAGGTCCTGCCGGCTGACCGGATCGAGCAGATCAAGGCTGATTTTGAGGTCAGAAAAGCAAAAGCCAAAGAAGATGCGGAGAATAGTCTGCTTGCAAATCGGGCAAGGTTTGAGCAACAGCGCAATGATAATCTGGAGCGGATCAAAGCAGATGGATTTGAACAGAAGCATATCATTGAAGAAATGACTTCCAGGAACGAATCTCTGCAGAAGGATATTGATGCATTAAAGCAGGCACTGAAAGAGGCTGATGCAAAGGCAGGGGAATTACTACAGCAGTATGACAGCCTTCCCGATGAAGTGGACTATTCACAAAATGAGGATTATGTAAAGCTGAAAGCGCGGCATGATGAGGTAAAGGCGCAGATTGAAAGTCTGAAGACCAGTGCAGATACAGCGGATGCATTCAAAGAGGAGCGCAAGGCTCTTGTGGCAGAATTGGATGCAGCTAAGGTAGAGATTGCCAAGGCTTCCAAGAATGTAGAGATAGAGGAACGTATCGGACAGTTGCAGGAGGAACAGCGTGAGGTTGGTCAGAAGGTGGCCGACCAAGAGCAGATGCTTTATCTGTTGGAATCCTTTATCAAGGCTAAGATGGAGCGTATTTCTGACAGCATCAACCAGCATTTCAAGACCGTGAACTTTAAGCTGTTTGAAACGCAGCTGAATGGCGGACTTAAGGAATGCTGTGAGTGTACCGTAAACGGAGTACCTTACTCTACGCTGAACAGCGGTCACCGCATTGTTGCCGGTTTGGATATTATTCAGTCTCTCAGTGAGTTGTACGGAGTGACGGCTCCTATCTTCGTTGATAATGCGGAATCGCTGAATGAGTACAATGTGCCGGATATGGAAGCTCAGATGATCCTCTTGGCGGTGTCGGATGATAAGGAACTGGTAGTGGAGGTAGCATAGATGAAAGAGCAAATTACAGAGGAAATGAAAATCCATGAGAAGTGGTTTGAAGAAGCGAGAAAGCAGACTGTAGATACATTGCCGGAGTTCGTAAGGCATTTAGTGGAGGATTATGGACACGACTATGGAACCATCTGTCATGCAATCACAGCGGCCGGACTTGCTGGTATGTATGCGGTTGAAAATTCTCCGGCCGGAGGAATTACAGGGTTTCAGGCTGGATTCTGTATGTGGGGAATAGTCCGTCAATGGAGTTACAGAAACAACAAGTGCGGCTTGAAAATGATGGACTATGATGACTTACTATATCCACAGCATGAGCATAAATTTAAGGCTATTTCAATTTCCGCAAAAGTTTTGGAAGCTGTTAGAAAGGAAGCGGCCAACAAAATTGCGGAGCACGAAAGGGATATTGAGAATTGGAAAGTCGATCATGCGAAATGGGAATCCGATATGGAAAAGTTCAAGGTAGATGTTGTGGAATGGCAGAAACAACATCCGGAGTATCCCACATACGAAGATCAACCTTCGTTTTACAAGCATTTAGGTTACGGAAATGTTCAGGAGTGGGAAGCGGAACATAAGAAAGAGGAAAGTGGGTTTATGTTTGAACCCAGAGAACCCTATGAGCCGACTGTTCATCCGGATGTTATGAATCATTGGAAATCTATTGTAGACGGAGTAGTTCCGTTTGGATTAAGAGTAGAGGAGGACTGATCATGCAGCAGTATATCAAAGCAAAATTCATGAAGCAGGACAAGCCTTATGGTCGGGCTTATACCTACAAGACCTCTGATGATGTGAAGCCAGGTGATTTCGTCACGGATGCCAAGGGGAGCACGCTGGTGGTTGTGGATGAGCCGGTGGATGCTGAATGGATTAAATTATATGGTGTGGATAAGATCGCAGCTTTAAAAAAGTATGAGAAGCCCGTCGGGGCAGAAAGCGAGGGTCAATAATGGCGACAGAAAATGCGGTTGCAGAAAAGAAGGAATACACCACAGCACTCAGCCAGTGGACAAACGAATTGACAGCTCTTGTGACAAGAGATTTCTCGGCTTGTGGTGTGCAGTTTGATGAATATTCCAAGCAGTGTGCCATGGCAGCAATGACAAGCATCTGGCAGCTTGTCAAGGATAGTGACAAGATCAAAGATTTGAATGGGTTGGATGGCTCTAATCTCAGGGAGATTGTTGGACAGGCAGCCAGCCTAAAACTAAATGCCAATGCAGTGCCGCGGGAGGGTTATTTTCAATTACGCACAAAGAAGGTCGGAGACGGTTTTGTACAAGTGGTTGAAATGGGCATTGAGGGTGACGGAAACGATGCTATGCTCCGCAACTATGGAGAGAATGTAGAAACGGTATACCCCTGCTGGTTGGTAAAGGAGGGTGATGCGTTTGAATATCCCAAGCATAAAGGTATCGAGATGACTCCGCCCGAGTGGGAAGAGAAGGGACTTTCTCAGAAGGTAATCCGGGTGGTATATCCGCTGAAACTTAAGGATGGTACCTTCCAGTACCTGATTGCGGAACGCGAGGGTGTGAAGGTCAATCTGTTTGCCCATGTGCGCAACAATCTGATGAATGAAACCTTCGGAATTTTGAAGGGAACAAACTCAAAAGGGAAGGCAAGAACCAGATATGATGCGACGGCGGAAGAAAAGAGGCAGATTGATGCCAAAAAGGAAGAAATCTATGATGCACTCCGCAAGTGTGAGACCTTGGAGGATATGTTGGCATGCGATTTGGCCAGACCGTATATCAGTGCAGCATGGTTGGATACACCGGAGAGCATGATTGTCCGCAAAATGCGTAATAATGCGGTAAAGAAGTATCGCAAGGATTTCAATAGCATGGCAAAACAATCCTTTAATCAGTTGGATGAGACATATATTGCAGTTCAGAATGATATTGCGGAGAATGCGAACTCGGAGGACTTCGAGGGAACGGTGATTGATGTGCCGGTTAAGGAAGTTACAGAACAGGAGACGGAGAAAGTTCCGTTTGCGGAGTAGCTTATGAAATTAAGAGTTTTAGGCTCTGGATCATCTGGAAACTGCTACATTTTGGAATCCGCTGACGAGGCGCTGATCATTGAGGCGGGGATGCCGTTCAAGGATGTCAAGGTAGCGCTGAATTTCAATGTGAGGAAGATAAAGGCGGTGCTGATCTCACATGAGCATGGGGATCATTACAAATACTATGAGGAATATATAAGGGCGGGTATTTCGGTGTATGAGCCTTTCAAAAATGAAAATCAAACAATGAGCGTTGATTCGAAATTTATAATTCAAGCATTCCCGAACAGGTCAAAGGACGGTCATTGGTTCCACGGCAACAGCGACGGCTCTGAATGTCCCTGCTACGGTTTCCTGATCTACCATCCGGACATGGGAAACTTAGTATATGTGACGGATACGGAATGTGTGAGATGGCGATTTAGGGACATCAACCACATGCTTGTGGAAGCCAATTACAGTGATGATTTGATTGAGCATGAAGCAGTAAACAGAGATCATGTTCTGAGGGGGCACATGAGCCTGCAGACGGCGCTCGACTTTATTTCTACTAACGATAATCCGAAACTTAAAAATGTCGTTCTAATTCACTTATCCGATAAAAATGCCGATTCGGTAGATTTCCTACAAAAGACCAGAGAGATAATCAATTATTGCGCAGATGTTTCTATAGCGGAAAAAGGTCTTTCGGTCAATCTTGACCTGGTTCCGTTCTAAAACAAATAAATCCAAGAAAGGAAGGTTTTATGAGCAAGGTAAATTTGGAGGAATTTGCAGGCGGTGCCCTGCAGGAGAAGTTTGACGACGCGATGGACAAAGTCTTGGCGAATCTGATGGATCCGAATACACCGTGGAAGAACAAGCGGAAGATCAGCGTGGAGATCACCTTTGAACAGAACGAGGACAGGGATGACACGTCTGTGAATGTGTCTGTGGTTCCCAAATTGGCACCGGTGAAACCTATTGCCACCAGAATGTCGATAGGGCGTGATTTGGCCACAGGTGAGGTGTTTGCGGAGGAGTACGGAAACCAGATCAAAGGACAGATGAGCTTTGCAGATCTGGAGCAGAAACAGAGTCCGAACATGGTTGTGGGTAAAGATATTGTAGACACCGAGACAGGTGAAGTGATCGGGACTAAGGATAATGTGATCGATCTGAGAAAGAAAGCAGCTGAGTAAAGAGAGTAGAAGGAGGACTTTGAGATGATTCAAAAAGCATTAGAGTACATTGTGGGCATGAAGGAGCCTGAGATTGTGGAAATCGATGGTCAGACGTATTCAGATAAGCGTTTGGAGCGTATCTGCCATAATCCGAAGGCTACCAGCATTGAGATGCGTACATTGACCAGCCTTGTGGAGTACATAAAGGCTAAGATTGACAGCATGGATGATAAGATGATCGTTCATGTGGTCAGCCCGACAGAGGTACAGTTATATTCGATGTTGGATCTTGAGCGGAAGCGGGAACTCATGGTGGAAGTCAATGCACAGGTGCCGGAGTTCACTTATGGCAGATATATGGATCATGAGAGTTTTATCATCGCGCTGCAGTCCAAGTTTCTGCAAAACGAAGATTGTGATCTGCTACTCAAATTTGCTGGTACTGTGGAGAATGGAACAGTCGCGCAGTATGGTGACGATGGTGTGACACAGAAGGCAACGATCAAGACCGGTATCGCCTCCAAGGGTGAAGCAGTGGTTCCGAATCCGGTGAAACTGAGACCGTACAGAACCTTTGTTGAAGTGGAGCAGCCTGAGAGTGCATTTGTATTCCGTATGCGCGATGATGGTGGACATGGTGTGGAATGTGCCATTTATGAAGCAGATGGCGGTGCTTGGAAGAATGCGGCCATGAGGAACATCAAGGCGTATCTGCAGTTTGAACTGGATGCCTTGAAGGATCAGTTCATTGTTATTTCATAATACTATGACCAATGCGCCTGCCTTTGGGTGGGCGCAGAAAGGAAAAATATGAACAAAGTATTTCTTATGGGACGACTTACCAGAGATCCGGAAGTGAGGTATTCCCAGGGGCAGAATCAATCCGCGGTTGCGAGATTCTCTATCGCTGTAGATCGCCGGTTCAAACGTGAGGGCGATCCAAATGCCGATTTTTTCAACTGTACTGTATTTGGAAAGCAGGCTGAATTCGTTGAGCGGTATCTGTACAAGGGGACCAAGATCGTGGTTGTAGGCAGGATCCAGAACAATAATTACACCAATAAGGACGGCCAGATGGTGTATGGAACGGCGATCATGGTTGATGAAATCGAGTTTGCGGAGAGTAAGGCTTCTAGCAGCGGCGATGCGACTGGTTCCTCTGCTCCGACGCAGCAATCTATTAGCCAAAGAAATGGGTCAAGTGCCGGTCCCAATACTTCCGGTGATGGATTCATGAACATCCCTGATGGTATCGATGAGGAGTTACCTTTTAACTAGGAGGGATAGATTTGGAAAAGCAAAAACCATCTGAGGTGATCGAAGCGTTCATTTCTTTTTTAGAATCTGCAAGCATTGAGCATGATGATTGCGCGAAAGTCGTAGACTTGTGCGGAAAAAGGAATATCGATTATCTGCATGACATCGAATTTGCAAAGGATAAGGGGGAAAGGAACCGAATAGCGACCAAGATGCACAATAACCAGATGAAACGACGATTAGCCAAGAATAAAGCACTGGAGCTGGAGAAAATTGCAGCGTTTTTCACGGATAAGTGCAACAAACCTTTTATACAGGCGCTTAAACGGCTGCTGAAAGAGCAAAAGGACAAAGAACAGTATCTTGAGAGTGAAAAGGAGTATACCAGAAGGGCAGGTGATGAGCCATGATCATGCTGGAAGACAAGGCACAGCAAGATAAAAAGCATCTTGAAAAGCACCGCTGCATGGAAGAGTTGGGGATTGAGACGATACGGGTTTCGCTGCCGGTAGGGGATTATGTTCTGCTGAATGAGAAAATCCAGGATGTAATTGACCGCAAACATGGCAGGAAGAAAGCCGTTGGTAAAGAAATAGTTACCCTCAAGAATGGCAGAGAAGTCGAACGCAATGTATATGAGTATGGCGTGAATCTGAAAAAGATGGATTTCATCGGAACTTATGATCGGTGCGTGGATACCAAGAATTCCATTGAAGAGCTGTTGAATGACATCATAGGGCAACAGCATGAGCGGTTCCGGGATGAATGTATACTGGCACAAAATAATGGAATCAAGTTGTATATTCTGGTGGAGAATCTGGGCGGACTGGTCCCGTATACCAAGGATATATACAATCGGACGGTCAGAAGCATTGATCAACTGTTTTCATGGAAGAATCCCCGGTTGTTCATCATGAAGAATTCAGATCAGATTGTCGGATATTACAAGAACGGCAGACCGCGCTATAAGAAGATACAGAAGTACCCGAAAGCGACACGGGGCGAGACACTGGCAAAGGCCTGTTACACCATGCATGAGAAGTACGGTGTGGAATTCCGATTCTGTATGCCGGAGGAATCGGCGGAACGGATTCTTTCTATATTAAATGGGCAGGAGGAATAAGGGTGGCTAAAAGTGGCTTAGACTACTTTCCCCTTGCTTGTAGCTTTGAAGATAAGATTGAGTTGATTGAAGCGGAATTTGGATTAAGAGGGCTTGCGATAATAGTCAAATTATATCAGAAGATATATGGCGAGTTTGGTTATTACTGTGAGTGGAATGACGAGGTGGCATTGCTGTTCTCCCGTAAAGCCTGCGGATTGCCAGAGGGTGACAATGTTGTTTCGGAAGTGATAAAAGCAGCTATCAAGAGAGAAATATTCAACGAGAATATGTTTCATGAGTACGGCATCCTCACTTCTGCCGGAATACAGAAACGCTATTTTGAAGCTGTCAAACGGAGAACTGAAATAGAGGTAGAAAAAGCCTACCTTTTATTAAGTGCATCCCAAATTCCGAATAATGTCAACATAAATCAAAAAAATGTATGCAGAAATAAAGAAAATGTATACAAAAATCAACAAAGTAAAGTAGAGGAAAGTAAAGTAAATAAAAGGAAAGAAAATATAAATACATTATGTCCGGAGCCGGAAAATCCGGCATCCGTACCGCCGATCATAACCATCATTCTGAACACGAAGGAAGAGTTTCCCTTTTACCAGTCAGATATAGACCAGTATTCAGAATTGTATCCTGCGGTAGATGTGTTGCAGGAGTTCCGAAAAATGAAGGGGTGGTGCATGGATAATCCTTCCAGACGGAAGACGAAGCGCGGGATCCGAAAGTTTGTCAACAGTTGGTTGGCCAGGGCACAGGATCGGAGCGGCGGCTATAGAGGACAGGCGGGTAATAATTTCAATTTGGAGGATTGGGGAAATGACTAAGAGTGAGTTTAAACCTATTATGCAAAAGCTGAAGATTGCATATGGAGAGAAGCGGTTTCCACTTTCCGATGAGGTCATGGATGTGTGGTATGAGTTTCTTGGTGAATTCAAGAGTGAGGAGGTGCTGGCAGCCATAAAGAAACATATTTTGGAGGAAAGCTATCCTCCGGCAATAGCGGATGTAGCCCAGCGGGTAAAAGAAATCCAGAAAAAGAAACTTGGGGCGAGATATGTGCTTGAAAATTGCTATATGTCTATTATTGCAAGGTATCCTATGGCAAAAGATGATTTGAAAACCCGTGAGCTTTTTCAGGGCATAACTGGATGTGATATCGAGAAAGCATCCAATCTAGCATCAGACATAAGAGACACTGTAGAAGTATGGGAAGACATGGGGAAGAAGGATATCCCGCCGCTGGTTGAATTTTTGAAAGGGATGATGGAATGAGCTATCTGGCAGAGCAAAATGTAATTGGTTCCCTGCTGCTTGATCAGAACTGTATAGGAAACATCTACAATATCCTGTCCGCTGATATGTTTACCGCTGAAATCCTTGGACGAATCTATCTGGAATTCCAGCGCGGGTATGACAACCAATATGATGTGAATCTGGCTGTGCTTGTACAGAAACTTGCAAATGATCATTTCCCGGAATACATGATATCGGATGAAGTCAAGAATTGTATGATTGTTACGATTACCAGCGCAAATGTCAGAACCTATGCGGAGGTCATCCGTAATGAGTACAGAGCTAGTTGCTTCGATCGAATTCTTGGCGAGGTAAAAGTGTCACCGGTTGAAGTAGATGCTCAAATCGGACAGCTCATTACCAGATTGGAAGGTCTGATAGAAAATCGGAGCAATGCGTCCAAGACATTGTCAGAGATTGTTCAGCAAAATAAGGACAAATATTTTATCGATAATGAAGCGCAACGTCTTTATATGGGGTTCCCGGAACTGGATGATCTGCTGGGGGGATTGGAAGGTGGAGATGTGATCGTGATCGGTGCGCGGCCTGGTGTCGGTAAATCGGCGTTTGTGACTCAGATTACTACAAATCTATCCAATCAGGGCAAGCGGATCGGTTTCTATAATCTGGAAATGAAGGAAAAGCAGGTGTATGAGCGGTTTGTCGTGGCTCATAGCGGTATTGGTTTGACGAGACTGCGTCGGGCGAAGAAGTTTCTGGGCGATGAGAAGGAACGGTTTGAAAAAGCAAATGAAGTTCTGGGGGCAAAAGAAAATATCGTGATCACTACCGGCAGTAAGGCTGTCAGTGAAATCAGAACAGAAAGTAGGCACATGGGATATGACATCATCATTATTGATTATCTGCAGCTGTTACGGACTGACAGGGAATACCGGGGGAACCGGTATGCGGAAGTAGGATCCATCAGTAAGGCTATCAAGGCGCTTTCCATGGAACTGAATATTCCGATCATTGCGCTGTCTCAGCTGAATCGAGTGTCGGAGAGCCGGGATACAAAGGAACCTACCATGGCAGAACTTCGTGAAGCTGGAGACATTGAACAGGATGCCAGCGTGATCATCCTCATGTGGAACATGGATCAGGATAATAAAGCTAAAAAAGGCTGCAAGGTTGAAAAGCAGAGGCAGGGAAGGACAGGGCGGATTGTTTTGCGGTTCAACGGTGATCTGATGCGGTTTGAAGAAACAGGGGGAGGAAAAAACAGGGGCGGGATAAGCAGTGCGGATTACACGGGAAGAAATGTTTCCGCATTAGATCCTGGCAGCACTGGCGATGGTAGTGGTTGGCTGCGGTTTGGTGAAGGTGCTGAACTTCCGTTTGATTAAGAGGTGATTGCTATGACAGAAAAAGAGATTATATATCACATATTCCTTGATTTATGGGACATATCGAAGCGGTATTTGTTTATTCCGCTGGATGATTTCCTATGGGAAAGGCTGATTGAAGAATTGGAAGCAAAATCGCAGGAGTACAAGCAGTATGGGGATATGGTATGGAAACTATATAGAGCATTAGCAGCAGCACTCACTACCTACAAGGAGAGCACCAGGGACAAATGAAATGGAGGTAGATAGGTGTCAAAGATCTATATGATTGTCACCAATGATGAGTTTGAAATCCCGGTCAAGACAGATGTCATCGGCGCAAAGGCCGTGGCAGAGTTTATGGGGATAGAATCAGTCAGTTATCTTCGACAGATGATGTGCGGCCGTAAATCATGGGGCAAGAGAGCTTACAAAGCATTACCAATGGAGGAAGCACGTTTAACAGAAACAAATTCTTATATCAGGAGAAAGCGATATGATATGAAACGGGATAGAACGCAATACTACACAAAACGGTATTATGCAAAAAAGCATGAGATTGGAGTGAACGAAAATGAGCTATAGACAGTTGACATTATTTGATGAGGAAGATATGACCGGTTTGGAAGACGGGGCGCCCGCAGAGATCCAGAAAGCGTGGCGTAAAGCGAAGAAGGATAAGAAGCGCGCCTTCAGTGAGTTACAGGCATTGTCTTATGAGGAAAAGATAGATCGACAGACCAGCAAGGCATTTGAATTTCTGGAGGAGATGGAAAAGCGCGGGTGCAATGCGCATGTATCGGTTGGCGGGCTGGACAGTATCACGTTGTTCGTTTGGCTGCATAGTATCGGAATCAATGTACCGGCAATCTCAGTATCCAGTCTGGAGGATAAGGGTAATCAAAAGGTGCATAAAGCTTTAGGAATCGAGATGGTCAAGCCGTATAAGTCAAAAGTAGAGGTTTTGAATGAGTGCGGCTTCCCGGTGATCAGCAAGCGGATTGCGGGCAAGATCGATCTGCTGCAGCATCCGACGGAGGACAATAAGACGGTCCGTCATGCAATAATTACAGGAGAGTGCGGGGAGTTGGGGCATTTTGCTAAAGACAGCCGAATGAAACTCCCGTATAAGTGGCTCAAATTGTTCGGCGGGTATGAAAACGAAAATGAAGGAGTGCAGTATGGCAAACCAGATCCGCCGTTCTTTGTATCAAATGACTGTTGCTATTGGCTGAAAGAGAAGCCGTGCGACGATTGGGCAAAAGAGCACAAAAGCTATCCATATCTGGGCATGATGGCCAGCGAGGGAGGGCAGCGGGAAGAGGCTTTGGTGGAGCATGGCTGCAACTATTACGGTGAAACGGTAGTCAGATCTGCGCCGTTTGCAATCTTCATGCGTAACGATATCCTGCGCCTGGCTCTGGAGATGGATCAGTGGTATCACAAGCATCTGGATCTGTTTGAATATCTTTATTATCAGCAACCATACAGCATGGATCGGCAGGGAAAGGTTATCCCATATGAGCCGCTTGACAGCATCATTCCTTCCGCCTACGGCGAGATCCGACAGCATGAGAACGGAGACTACTACACAACCAGAGCGCAGAGGACAGGCTGCTCCATGTGCGGGTTTGGTATCCATCTGGAGGAACGGCCGCACCGGTTTGACCGTCTCAGAGAGGATAATCCCCAGGAATGGGCAATGTGGATGTACCGGTGCTGCGTGGACAAGCTGACTGGTGAAAGGTATGGCTGGGGCAGGGTGCTGGATTACATCGGGGTACCGTGGGAAGATGCACCGGCGATGCAGATCGAGTTGGAACTTGATCGGAGCTAGGAGGTTATATGCTTGATTTTGGATATTACAACATGGACTGTATGGAGGGCATGAAATCTTTCCCAGACAACTATTTTAATCTGGCCATCGTGGATCCACCATACTACAGCAATGCCTATTCTATTATCATACCCGGCGGAAACTTATCTACTACGGGAGTGGAGCGGAAAAAGTACAAGATGCCGCACTGGATACCGCCTGGAAAGGAGTACTTCGAGGAATTGTTCCGCGTGAGTAAAGAGCAGATCATCTTCGGGATCAATTATTTTGACATCAATCCGGGATGTGGACGGATCGTGTGGGACAAGATCAAGGACAACGGCACGGATTTTTCTGACTGTGAAATTGCATACTGCAGTCTAATCAAGCACGTGAAAATATTTCGATACATGTGGAACGGGATGCTCCAAGGCAGCAGGCAGGATGGGACAAGGGCGCAGGGGAATAAGGCTCTCAATGAGAGGCGCATACACCCGACACAAAAGCCGGTAGCATTATATGAATGGATGCTCACACAGTTTGCAAAGCCGGGAGATGTGATTTTAGACACCCATGTAGGCAGCGCATCAAGTTTGATTGCCTGTCACAATACAAACCACCATTATGTTGGTTTTGAATTAGATGCAGAATACTATGTGGCATCAAAGCAGAGGCTGGATATGGAACTGGCGCAGATGAACATCTTTGATCTGATGGGCGGCCGAGCTGACGACCAGATCCAGGGACAGACAAATATCATGGATTTTTTGGAGGTAAAAAGTGATAAATGGTGAGCTAATAGTTGATAATTTTGCCGGTGGCGGCGGGGCAAGTACTGGAATCGAAATTGCAACCGGTATCAGTGTGGACATAGCCATCAATCATGATCCGGAAGCAATAAAGATGCACAAGGCAAACCATCCCAACACAAAGCACTACTGTGAGAGCGTATGGGACGTGGATCCAGTTAAGGCTTGCAAAGGTCACCCAGTGGCACTGGCATGGTTTTCTCCAGACTGTAAGCACTTTTCCAAGGCAAAAGGTGGGAAACCCAAGGATAAGAACATCAGAGGTCTTGCCTGGGTAGCACTACGGTGGGCGGGGTTGGTGCGTCCGCGTGTGATCATGCTGGAGAATGTGGAAGAATTTAAAACATGGGGACCTTTGAATCGTGGACACAGACCAATTAAAGCAAAACAGGGTGTAACCTTTCGAAAATTTGTAGATCAATTACATGCACTGGGGTATGATGTGGCGTTTCGTGAGCTGGTGGCAGCAGACTTCGGAGCTCCGACCATGCGGAAGCGATTCTTTCTGATTGCCAGGTGTGACGGCAGGCCGATTGTATGGCCGGAACCGACACATGCACCTGCGGACAGTGTGCAGGTGAAGGCAGGGTTATTGAAGCCATATGTGGGAGCATACACTCAGTTGGATTTTTCTCTTCCGTGTCCGTCTATCTTTGATACTGCAGAGGAAATCAAAGAGAAGTACGGCATCCGGGCGGTGAGACCTTTGGCGCCTAAGACTATGGAGCGGATTGCAAGAGGCTTAAAGAAATTCGTGTTGGATAATGCAGAGCCGTTCATTGTACAGGTAAATCATAGCGGTGCAAAATCAGATTACTGCAAGAGCGCTAATGAGCCGCTTTCTACGGTGACTGGTAAGCATGGATTTGGGATTGCTGAGCCATATTTGATTCAATATCATTCCGAGACTTCTGGCAGTGAAGTCAGAGGACAATACATTAAAGAGCCTGTTATGACAGTGGATGCCTCCAATAGATACGGACTGGTGACCTCTTTTATTAGCAAATTCTATAAGAGTGGAACGGGTCAGGATTGCAGGGAACCGCTACATACAATAACTACATCAGCAGGGCACTTTGGAGAAGTCAGAGCGTTTTTGATTAAGTATTATGGGCAGGGCACGGGTCAAGATATAAAGGATCCACTGGACACGGTGACCGCGCAGGATCGGTTCGGTCTGGTGACGGTCAACGGCGTGGATTATCAGATCGTGGACATAGGCTTACGGATGCTGGAGCCGCGAGAGCTGTACGGATGTCAAGGCTTCCCAGATGACTACATAATCGACAGGGACTATACTGGCAAAGAATATCCCAGGAGTGAACAGGTAAGAAGATGCGGCAATGCGGTGTGTCCGCCAATACCTGCAGCACTTGTCAAGGCAAATCTGCCGGAGTTGTGCGTGGCAGAACGGATACCGAATTGTGTGATTAAAGAAGAGGAAAGTGGTCAACTTAGGTTGTCGTAGTAATAGCAGAAGGGAGCAGAAATGATTCAAGTTAAACTTTATCCGGCGATTCTCTATAAAACGGAAATCGAGCGAGAATCGCAGAAAATGATGTATACAGAAGATGCCCTATTTTATCAAGGATGGTACGGACATCAATCCATTGATGTTGCAGACAGTGACGAATCAGGCTCATTATATCAATATGCAATATGTGATACAAAAGATAAATTGATAGGCTACATTTCTTACAGAATTGACCTATGGAGCAGACAAGCATATGCATTCGGTTTGGTATCTTTTGACAGAGGAAATGTTCTGATTGGATACGCTGTCAAGGAAGTCTTGGACAAGCTAATACATAAAAATAAAATTCATAGGATTGAGTTTCGCTGTGTGGGTGGAAATCCAGTGAAGAAAGCATATGACAGGTTTTGCAAAAGATATGGTGGTAGGTGCATTGAATTAAAAGACACGGTGAGAGACGAATGCGGAGAATTCCACAATGAGTATATTTACGAAATTTTATTGTAGGGAAGGAGCAGGAATGAGAGTAAAACCAATATTATTCAATACGGAGATGGTCCAGGCGATCTTGGACGGCAGAAAGACGGTGACAAGGCGGTGTGTAAAATTTCTTAAAGGCGAGAATCCCAAATGGACGGGGTATATCAAGGACGGACTTATGCTTTATAACGGCAGAAATGAGCCGTGTTGCAAGAGACCATCCTATCAGCCCGGAGATATCCTCTATGTGCGGGAAACATGGAGACCGGCGGAGATCAAGTGCAATGGTGGAGCTAAGTATTTTTATTTCGCTGACGGTTTTAGTGATGCTAAGACGGGCCGAATGAAATGGCGTCCCTCAATCCACATGCCAAAGGAAGCCGCCCGGATATGGCTCAAAGTGACAGATGTGAGGGTGGAGCGGTTGCAGGAGATTACAGAGGAACAAACGGAAGCAGAGGGATTCACCTTTACACCACCTTGTCTTAGCCAAGTTTCGGAAGATAGCTACTGTGATTTAGACGGACCGTGTACCAGCAAAGTCAAATACTGCGATATGAGTTCGGGAGAACTGTTTGGAAAAGTATTATGGGATTCCACCATCCAAAAGCAAGATAATGATAAGTACGGCTGGGACGCTAACCCATGGGTATTTGTAATCGAATTTGAACGGTGCGGGAAGCCGGAGGAGGGACATGATGGACTATAAGGAATTATACGACACAAACGCAGACTTCCACAGGTATGTTGATCGGACTGCCAATAAATATAATGAAGGCAAACCGATCAGCGTGGAGAGCGTGCTGGAACATAAGTTGATACATGCAGTTGGCGATATGTATGAGGAGTTGAGTCACCAGCTGACAGAGGACTGATAAATAGAGAGTGAAATTCATTTTGGAAGAAAGTCAAATCTAAAGGCAGAAATTGAAATGATTTTCACTTTCAGAAGAGAAAAAGTTTAATTCAATATGCCTAAGATAACTATATTGAACAGGAGGAAGGGCGGCGCAGCCTATGGACAACATCTCAATGTCCGACGCGGAGCTGTTGAAATTTGCCATTGAAAATGGTATGCTTGATACAGCACTTGTGCAGGAAAAAATTGAGATGCAAAGGAGAAAGGAGTTACTTGAAAAACATCCATACAAAATATGGCAGGGAGATAAAGAATATTGGTATACATATCTGCCTAATGGGGATAAGAGGAAACTGGTAAAAAAGAAAGAATTGTCTGCTTTAGAAACGGCTATCTATGAATATTGGGACCAGCAAGAGATACCAAGATTCAGAGACAGGTTCGATGCATGGACAGAGCGGCAGAAAAAATGCGGCCGATCTGATAATACCATTGAAAAATATGAATCTGATTATAAACGTTTCTTTCAAGGAGATGTATTTGAAAGCCTGCCTATATCGGATATTTCAGACGAAGAGATCGCTGAGTTTATCACAAGGCTTCTGGAACGAAAACAGATACCTTACAGGGCTCTCAAAGCAATGTTTGGGTACATCTGTGGAGTGATGGAAAAATCGATCAGAGATAAACTGATAAGCGAAAATCCTTGTAAGTATGTTGATCTGGAGATGTTTAAACAGTATTGTGTTCTGGAAAAGCCTAAAACTGCAGACGAAAGGACCATATCTAATAAGGAAAAGAAGATTCTGTTAGATAAGTTAGAAGGCAGTAACCGGATAAATATTGCCAGGTTTGCAGTAGAACTATCATTGTATACTGGAATGCGGGTGGGAGAACTGGCTGGGCTCAAATGGGAAGACATTAATTATGAAGAAAAAATTATTACCATTTGCAGATCCGAAAAGTACAATCGAAAAAAGAAGGAACACTATATTTCATCTACAAAAAATGATAAAGTACGATATTTTCCGATAACAACAGAGATTGAGAATCTTCTTATTAAAATAAAGAAGGTAGAGCTGCAGAATGGATATCTGGGAGAATGCGTGTTCTGTGATGAAAATGGACGTGTCCATGCCAGCCGTATTTCAGATTGTGCCAGAAATATGACCATGTCATCTGAATTTAAGCGGCCTAAGAGTATACATGCTTTTCGAAGGACCTTGAATTCTACACTTCGATGTAGCGGAGTATCGGTTACAGTAGCATCAGCGCTTCTGGGGCATACTGAAAGGGTAAATGATAGTAACTATACTTATGATGTGGCTGAAATGTCAGAAAAAAGGAAAGTAATAGAATTTGCCAATCAATTTCCTGCGAGTAATCAAAAGAGTAATCAAAAGTAATCAGGTGAATAAGAAAAAACCTTGAAAAATCAAGGTTTTTAAGATGCCGGCAGCGGGACTTGAACCCGCACGTGGTTGCCCACAACAGATTTTGAGTCTGCCTCGTCTGCCATTCCGACACGCCGGCGTTTGCTAAATGTATAATTTTACAACAAAGGTATTCTAACATAGATTAATTCTATTGGCAAGTCATTTTTTCCTTTTTTTATGTTTAT
>ODAI010887624.1_pt1 | contig 57582 bp, 59 predicted proteins | sample 1539321 | NCBI WGS metagenome assembly ODAI01 (sample SAMN02144231, study PRJEB22623) | gut metagenome | biome: sheep rumen | host: Ovis aries | place: New Zealand | reverse complement strand
TTTATATGTGTCCGATTTAGTATTTTATATTTCTCTTTCCGGATTTGTAAACGGTTAGCCCGGATTGTGTAAACTTGTTGATATTTTCAAAGTATAGTAAAAAACATTTTAAAGAGGTGAGGAAATGTTTACAGAAAGCACAATTGAATATCAGTTCGAAAGAGAGAAACGAAGAGTCTGCGCATATGACAGGGAGAAACTCGTCGGGGTATGTCTGGTCGAAGACGCAGGGGTGTTCTTGGCAATCCGGCATATCAACGTCGACGCCTCTTATGATCCGCGGGAAATTGTTCCGGGACTGCTACGCTACCTATATTGCCACGCCTTGGAGCGGCGCATAAAAATCGACAATCTATCCTTTGTTCCTCTCAGGTAAGGCAGGCAATACAGATATCCCGCCCCCCCAATCATGAATATACACGCCATTTCATCGGTATAAAAACGGGCTGCCACATTTTGCGGCAGCCCGTTTTCAAATGAGAAGGTAGAAAAAATTATGAATGCCCTGTATGCACTTTATCTTCTTTTTGCTTCCACAACTCCTCTGCAACCGGTTTCCACTCCAACGCATACTCATCACACTTTCCACACAGATGGTCGCAATTCTCCTCGCTGAGCATATCTGTACTTCTGGCCGCTGTTATGTCAACCAACTCGCGCAAAATTTGCGGATTCTCAAGCATAGGACAAGGGCGCAGCATATTTTCGTTGAACGGTTGGTTTTCCCGGTAAGCTCTAAACAACGGTTGTGAAAGACATTCTCTAAGCGTCTTATCGTGGATATTCGCTCCGGAGTAATGAATGAAGACGCAGGGTTCCACGTCGCCGTTCGGATTCACATGGCAGTAAATTCTTCCGCCGGCGACGCACCCTCCGACAAATTCGGCGTCGTTCTGGAAGTCCATGAGGAAAATTGGCTTCCCGCCTTCAAGGCCTCTTACTTTCCGGATCCTGTTATACATATACTTTCTCTGCTCAGGAGTTGGCATCAACTCAGGTGCAGCATTATTCCCAACCGGCATGTAATGAAAATACCAGGAGAATGAAACACCCATATCGATCAAAAAATCATAGAAGTCGTCGCTTGTCACCGCCTCTATATTATCTCTGGTATAGCAGATTGATGTTCCGTACAGAAGTCCGTTCCGTTTCATGAGACCCATGGCTTCGGTCACTTTCGCAAAGACACCTTTTCCCCGTCTTGCGTCCGTGGCTTTTGAAAAGCCCTCAATACTGAGGATTAATATTATATTCTTACACCGTTTCAGATCCTCGCAGAAAGCCTGATCAACCAAGGTCCCGTTTGTGAAGATCATGAATCCACAGTCCTGATGCTTCAACGCTAGTTCAACGACATCCTTCTTTCGGCACAGCGGTTCCCCGCCGGTCATCAAATACTCGTGAATGCCAAGTTCTTTGCCCTGTGAGACAAGATCATCCATATCCTCGGCTGACAAATTCAATGCTTTGCCGTATTCCGAGGCCCAACATCCTTCACAGTGCAGGTTACAGCTGCTCGTAGGGTCAAACAGGATAATCCAGGGAATGTTCATCCCCTGCTCTTCTCCCATCTTTCTGGTGGCCCTGAATCCGGAAAACGCTCCCTCATACAGAATCGACATAATCATCCCTTTGAGATAATCAGGGTCAGTGTTGTCAAGAAGATTGTCAAAATACTGTTTCCACTTCCCCTCATCGGATACAGCTCTCCTCAGTTTATTATAAGCTTCCGGTTTCCAGGCGTCTCCAAGCACTTTTTCAATCGCGTCGACGATTTCCGTATATCCCTTCCCACGTCCTTTACCGTTTTTTTTAAGGGCTGCGCTCAGGGCCAGTTCGAACGCTTTTCTCTGTGCCGCATGCGAGATCTTTGAAAGTTCCATTGTTCAATCCCCCTTTCTGATTGCTTTTTAACTGAAGTAATACAACAGGGTTACAAACCTTTCACAAACGTTTTGCGCGGTTAATACTCCGCCGTTTCCGCGTTCCTCACCTCCTCCGGAATCACGATCTCACCGATTGCATTAAAGTCCCTGTACAGGATTTGCGCAACGCACTTGTTGGAGGTTATTTCAATGTCGAACGGCAGTCCTGAAGCGGATTCCGAACCGGTTGTTCCTTCTCCGGACGAAGCCAGCGCGTTTATGACGGAATTCATGATACGGTCCATTGCCTGTGACATATCCTGCTCCGACTTAACGGGGAGTCCTGTCTCCACGTCGATCCAATATTTTGCAGGAACTTTAATATCCTTGAACAAATCTTCTGCGTACATTTCTTCCGGATATCCAAACTGCGCCAGTATAGAGTTTGCGGTTACAGCCGCCTCTCCTGTCTCGTCCCCGCTCAAATAGGTTTCGACCATAAAACATACCTTTCCTTCAACCGTCTCGGTTTCGGGACTTAAGGCCGCCTCTGTTTCTCCTCTCTCAATTGCTTCGAAGAGTTTATGGTCCAGTATGTCGGTCGATGAGTCCGGCAGCTCAACCGCAGTTTTGCTCCATCCGGCGTCTTCCTCCTCGCCCGCCTTATTATAGATTATGTATTGATTTTCTCCTGTCTTCTCAGTATACGTTTCATGACTCGCCAAAATTGGATCGCCATTTCCGCTCTTTACTTCCATCGTAGATTGGGCCTTTGCGACATAGGGATCTTTCGTAAACCGTGTGAGAGTGTTTGAAGTGAGCTGAATCTTAATAGACTCTCCTTGTGCCGCAATCTCCATGTCAAGATCCAAGCTAAGTTCCTGCTCGCAGGACTCAACTGCTGATACTTTTTCAACAAATACTCTTGCAAGCTGTCTCACATCAGGTGTCTCCGGCTCCACAGCGGGTTCCGCCTCGGACGTTACCGCAGTGGACACAGTCTCGGGATTCCCCGTGTTCCCGCAGGCGGACAAGGCCAACGCTCCCGCTGCCAATACTATAGCTAAAGCTACTCTTTTTGTCATGTTGCACCTCCTTTGATCGTTTTTTGTAAACAAATCCTCCGGATCGGTTTCAACACAAAAAATAACAGTTCAGCACCAACGCAAAACCAACCTTTTTGCAGCAAAAAACCGCCATACAGAACATGGCGGTTTTTTGCTTTTCTCAATAAAAGAAATGGAGATTGATTGTGTCCATGGCACCCGTTACATGGACATCTTCAGGAAGGTAAAACAGTTTACCAAGTCTTTGTGACTCCCAATGATGCGGTAACTATTTCATTAACAATAATTACATATCAGTAATAACGTTCAACTAACACATCTGTTTTATCCTTTAACTGAGCCCCCGGTTACGCCCTCGACATAATACTTCTGTAGGCATACGAAGAGAATTGTCACCGGGATTGCCACCAGAATCCCTCCCGCGCAAAAACGCGTGAAGTATCCCTGATAATCGTTAGTCCACACCCACCTTGTCATCGCTACCGCCACATTGTAGGTTTTGTCATTTCCGAACGCAACGTAGGAAGCAAATATATAGTCGCACCAGGGTGCCATAAACGCGACAAGCGCCGTGTAAATGATGATCGGTTTCGATAGCGGCAGAATCAGATGCACAAAAATTTGTGCCCTGGTCGCGCCATCAATTCTCGCCGCGTCGTCAAGCGCTTTGGGGATCGTGTCAAAATATCCTTTGCAGACATAATATCCCATACCGGAACTTGCCACATAAACCAGAATCAATCCCGGCACAGCGCCGGCCTGTGTCAGCCCAAACTGCTTGAGGAGAAAATACATGCAGATCATGGTAAGAAATCCCGGAAACATTCCCAGTACAAACCAGCTTCTCATCAGCGTTTTTCTTCCCCTAAAACGCATCCTGGAGAGCGCGTAACTCACGCACAGGACAAATCCCGTCTGCAGGATCGAAACGACGATTGCTATGATCACCGTATTTTTATACCACAGGAGAAAATTTGTCCGGCCCGAGAACAGAAACCGGTAATTATCCAGCGAAAACTTCTTTGGAACAATATAATTTACCATTCCGCCGTATTCCGTGCTGTAAGAACGAAAACTCTGCATGATCAGTCCAAAAAAGGGAAAGAGCCATATCACACAGACTAGTACAAGAAATACGTACGCAGCCGCATTTGAGGCCGCTCTGTTTCGCGACATGGAAGCCGTTTTTTGTTCACGCGGCGTAGAAGCCGCTTTATCTTTTCTCTTCACTGGAACCCCTCCTCATCCCGGACCGACGGCAGCAGATTATAGACACTCAGAAAGATTATCGCGGTCACGATGAATACCATGATACCGATCACAGCGGCCATTTTATAGTTTGTGTCTGTCACGGTCATCTTATAGAGCCATGTCACGAGCAGATCTGTATAACCGGCGTTGCCGGTAAGTTTCATGGACTGTGGCTTTCCCTGAGTCAAAAGATAGATCACATTGAAGTTGTTCAGGTTGTTGATAAACTGTGTCAAAAGGAACGGTCCTGTTACAAACAAAATGTATGGCAACGTAATATATCTGAACATCTGGAACGGGGTCGCGCCGTCTATTCTCGCGCTCTCATACAAGTCTTCCGGAATGTTCATCAAAAGGCCTGTTGCAACCAGCATCATGTAAGGAATTCCGATCCAGATGTTGACCACTATGATCATCACCCTTGCAAGTGCCGGATTTGTCCAGAACGGGATCGGACTGCCGATCACCTTCCACTTCATGAGGTATCCGTTGACGAGGCCGTCGTTCGCGAACATTTTCATGACATAGAGGAGTGAAACAAACTGTGGAACGGCAATCGTCATAACCAGGATCGTGCGCCAAAGTTTCTTGAACCGGAGCCCCTTTTTATTGATCACCATCGCAACTAAAAGACCGAGGAAATAATCGATAAAAGTAGCAAAAAAGGCCCATACAAGTGTCCACACCAACACGGTCAGAAAAGTACCGCCGAAGCCGCTTCTGCCAAAAGAGAACAGGTTTTTGAAATTCTCTGTCCCAACCCAGGTGAACAGGTTTGTCGGCGACTGATGGCTTGCGTCGTAGTTAGTAAAGGCCACGCAGATCATAAACAGGATCGGAAGAACCGTAAACACAAAGATTCCCGCACACGGCAGGGCGAGCAGTGTTTTGTCAAAGTTCCCATCCAAAAAAGAAGCCGCAAAACTTCTGTTGGAAGGAAGATCCTTGCCCGCCTTTAGCATCTCCTCCTCCCGCCGGTTTTCGGCAATGTTCATGCGCCAGATCAGAACCATCCCGGCGATCAGGACGATCGTGAGGAGCCCGAACAAAAGAATCAGAAAACTGTTGTCTCCGTATACCGTCTTCCTGTTGATCTTCTGTGTGGCAACCGTTCCCAGCGTGGTGAATTTGCTAAGGTATTTCCACCCGAAATTCACCATATATACAGCAAACGCCATTTCCGATGCAAGAAACATCGCTCTTTTTAAGATCTGCCCGCGGCAGATCGGTCCAAAGCCTAGGATGACATAGGAGATCCTGGTTTTCCAGTCTCCCTGTGTGAAGGTCGTCCCTATCTCTGTGATCCCAGCGGGCAGATTGTGAAATACTCCTTTACTTCGCATAGGATATGCAAGCATCCTGGAAAGCCTGCAGAACAGCGAGGATCTCCTCATCGGTGCTGTCCGTCGTCAGGTTCCCCTGACGGATATCATCGCCGAGACTTACCGCGAGTGTCCAGTAATCGCCGGGGTACTGTCCCTGGGGCACACAATACTGGAGTTGCTCAGAAACAGCGGAAAGGGCCTCGTCGGCTTGAATTTTCTCAGAATTCTGGGCATTAATATTGGAGGGTCCCCATCCTGCTGCTTCATAACGGGCTACTTGAATCTCTTCTCCTGAAAGGAATGCCGCCAAAGCGTCGCAGCACGCAAGTTTGAGGTCATCCTCCTGAGGCTTGACTCCAAGGAGCTTGTAGCCTCCGAACCCGGACATCTGATAGGTCTTGCCGTCGGAGCCTGTAAAAGAGGGAAGCTTCGCGCAGGCATAATTATCGCCCAGAAGTTCCCTGACTGTTCCGGAATCCCATGTACCGTCTACGATCGCCCCGAGATTTGTTGCTTCTCCTGCCGCGGAGCCATTCTGGAATGCGGGTGATGAGGCGAGTCTGATCATCTCCTTCACCGCGACGACTCCATTCTCTGAGGCGTAATCGCAGTTCGCTGCTGTGAAGTTGCCCGCCTCATCCGTTGTATAACTAAGCGCACACCCTGTTCCAAAGAAAAATGCAGTCTGATACCATCCCGAGTTAATCTCCATGTAGAAGTTCTTGCCTGCCGCCTCACAGTCTGCCAGGATCTGATCCAGGTCGCCCGGATCAGCCACGACGCTCTTGTCGTAATACAAAAAATATCCGTTGTCCGCCGTCATCGGGTAGGCGTAAAGCGTGCCGCCTACTGTCGCTGCTTCAACTGAACCGCTCACGTTGTTGGCTGTAAGCGCCGCAACATTTTCAGGTGCAACTTCTTCCAGTGCTCCTGCAGATACAAGCCGGGCGATCTGATCCTGTGCAAAGGCATATACATCTGCGCCGGACACAACGTCCGTGATCATATTGGTCGCCGCGTCCCCTTCTCCGACCGGCTCTACAGTAAACGTAAAACCTGAAAACTCCGGATAAAGCTGCTTGAAGGTCTCTATCTGTTCATTCGTAAAAGCCACAACATTATCCGCCACCCATATTTTGACTTCATTCGCTTCGCTCGGTCCGGATAACGGCGGAGTCTCTTCTGTCGTCTGATCCGGATTTTCTTTTTGCGTCAGATCTTCGGTCTGTGCCTCCCCAGGATCCTGCGTCCCAGCTCCTGCCGAGTCTCCACATCCCGCAAGCAGTGCTGCCGCGAGAATGCCCGATAAGACAATTGATACAAATCTTTTTTTCATGTTCATATACCTCCTGCTATACAGATTAACGCTACAATCTTTATTAATAGCACTCCCGGACGAACCTATTACAAACAAAGTCCTCACATTGACGCAAGGATCGTGGATTTAGTGACAAGGCCCAGAAGAGTATTGTATTCGTCAACGACCGCGATCGGGAGATTTGCTGTGCTCGCCATCGGGATCACTTCTGAAACCAATGCGTCCGGAGAGACAGTCCGGACGTCTGTTGTGAGCGAGCCAAGTATACTCTTCCGGTCTTTCCTGGCTTGCAAAGCCTCGTGAATGTTCAAAAAGCCGCACAGCCTCATGTCGTTGTCTATCACAACCACTGAAGAAAGATTATTTTTTCTCATTTCCCGCAAAGCCCAGTCAATGCTGTCAGAAATGCGAACCATGCTCGACGGAGTGATCATGATATTGCTGACTGTCATGACTTTGGTTTTGTCCGCCGTGTCCAGGAACCTGCTGACATAGGGAGTTGCCGGATTTACCATCAATTCTTCAGGCGTTCCGACCTGTATCACCTTTCCGCCTTTCATGATGCAGACTGTGTCTCCCATCTTGAAAGCCTCATCCACGTCATGGGTTATAAACACAATGGTCTTTTTCAACTTATGCTGGATTTTCAACAGTTCAAACTGCATGTCTCTTCTGACAAGCGGGTCGAGCGCGGAGAACGGCTCGTCCATAAGAAGGATTTCCGATTCGCTCGTCAGTGCTCTTGCAATACCTACGCGCTGTTTCATTCCCCCGGACAGCTGGTCGCAAGACTGTTGTTCCAATCCTTCCAGCCCGACCATGGCGATGTACTTGAGCGCCTGCTCCTCCCTCTCCTCTTTAGGCACCCCTTTTACTTCCAGTCCGTAGGCGACGTTTTCCAGGATATTTCTGTGGCTCATAAGGCCAAAAGATTGAAAGACCATGGACATGTTATGTCGTCTGAGCATAAGAAGTTCCTGAGCGTTCATCTCATTCACATCCCGTCCGTTATAGATGATCTGGCCTCCGGTCGGTTCGGTGAGCCTGTTGATGCATCGGATTGCGGTTGATTTCCCGGATCCCGAGAGTCCGATGATCACGAATATCTTCCCTCGCGGGATCTCCAGATTGATGTCCCACAGGGCTACCGTACATCCTGTTTTGCGATAAACCTCCGCCTTGTCAGCGCCATCACGCATCATTTTCTCCGCTTCGGCACGATTACGCCCATAGACTTTGCATACATGCTTCATTTTCAAAATCACGGTTTCGCTATTTCTCATTCTGTACCTCCATCCTCAGAATCCTGCTTGTTCTGATCAGGGGTAACGCTCTGGGCAAGGCGGTCCAAAATGACTGCAAGAATCACAACACTCGTCCCGGCGATCAGGCCGCGCCCGATCTCGATCCGGTTTACTGCATTGAGCACTTCCATTCCTAAGCCTCGAACGCCGATCATGGACGTCGTTACTACCATTGCCATTGCCATCATAAGAGTCTGGTTCACTCCCGTCATGATGGTTGGCATAGCCTGCGGGATCTGCACTTTTTTCAGCGTCTGCCACCGCGTCGAGCCAAATGACACCGCCGCCTCAACAACTTCCTTGTCGACCTGACGGATCCCGAGACTTGTGAGCCTTATAACCGGAACTATGGCATATATAACCGTTGCGATAACCCCGGAGGCATTTCCCGTCCCAAACAGAAGAAGCGCGGGAATCAGGTATACAAATACCGGCATAGTCTGCATTGTATCCAGTATCGGCCTCATGACGTTGTTGGCGCGGTCCGAACCGGACATCAGGATCCCGATCGGAACGCCTAGAAGCAGTGCCCAGAAAACGCTCGCCAGCACCACTGACAGCGTGACATTCATAAGCGGCCACAGCCCGGCCGCTCCGATCAGGAAAAGAAGCGTGCCATAAACAATCCCGTGCCTTAGCTTTTTCCCTGACCGCCACCCCAGGAAGACCACCAGCAAAATCAGAAGCGGCCATGGAATATGATCCAGGATGAGGTTGATAAAGTTCACCATTGCATTCAGCCCGGTCTTCACCGCGTTCAGCGGGCCGCTTGCAAATACAGCAAAGTTCCGCACTGCGCGGTCTATGATTTCAGCATCAATATCAAACCATTTGGGAAATTCAAAAAACCAATTCATATTACCTGCTTTCTCAATTTGTGAACAGCTGTAACTGATTCTCATCCAGCCACTGTTGCAGCAGTTCAGGATGAGACTCAGTGAGCAGCCAATGCGCCGCCTGATTGTAGTCTGCACCGTTGTCATTCATATAAGCCAATGCTTCATTGATGATCTGAGATGAAAGGCTGTATTTTGACAGGAATCCGCAAAACTCCGGATTTGTTTCAGAAAAGGCATTGCTTACCGCGATCGTAACGGTGACGGAAGGGCAGCTGCCGTACCCCTCGGTGTATTTCTCGGCGTCATAGGGGTCATCCTCAAGCAACACAAAGTCATATTTCCCCAAAAGCCATGTGGGCTCCCAGTAATAGGCAACGATGGGTTCTTTCTTGTCCCAGGCCGAGACCATTGAGGCATTCAATATTGCGTCGCTTCCGCTCTCTATATAGTCAAAATATTGATCCAACCCGTATAGCCGCACCTTTTTTTTCATAATTTCCGTGATCTCCCATCCGACTACTCCGCCATAGATGATGCTTCGGGAAGAGTCATTCGGATCGATAAAAAGATCTGCATAATCTGCCAGGTCGTGCACCGTTTTCAGCCCCGGGTATTCCTCCGCCACATAGCGGGGGATGTAAAACCCCTGATAATTGTCATCGAAATTAACTCCCAATTCTGTCAGTTTCCCTGCGTCCCTGTCAACTGAATAAGTGGGTATATTGTCCGTCCATTCTTCCATGACGATGTCGACTTCGCCCTGTACCAGTGCTTCGTGGGATATAGGCGTCGATCCCGGTGTTTCCTTCCAGGTATACCCGAATACTCTCTCCGCAACGAGCCCTGCCACTGCGTTGTTGAGTTTGATAGAATCCCATCCTACGTCTGCAAATGTGATCGCTGTCTTTTCGTTAACTTCCCCCGGGCTCCCTGCGCAGCCGCACATAGACGCTGTAATCAGCGCTAACGTCAACGATAATGTAATCGCTTTTTTCATAGTCGTTCTCCTTTCTTGGCCAAGTTTAAATTGTCCCATTTTGTTTCATTATTGTTGCATTAAACAAATCAATTACAAACTTTTTGTTTCACAAACGCGTGATTTGTGCCTGGTTAGTTTAAATTTTCTAAAATATACACTAGTGAAAAGATGGTTTCTTGTGGCTGAGGAGGATTAGATCATGGACGAAAGAACAGCTCTTCACGACCAAAATAAGGATGCGGATTTTCCGGATACCTGGAGCACGTCCGCGGGGGAGCTCCGCCTTGTCCCGATGGACCAGTCGGCCGGTTTTTCAGTGCGGCCGGGCATTTATGATCTCAAGGGTGCCAATGTGATTCGCGGAGGTGTTAATTTTACAGTTCACTCAAGTGGCGGAAAATCAATCACGCTCCTTTTGTTCCACCGCGGCCAGACAACTCCCTATGCGAGGGTCCCTTTCCCGGAAAAGTACCGAATTGGCAGGGTCTGGTCTATGATCGTATTCGGTCTGGATATCAGTGAGTTTGAATATGCCTACAGCGTGGATGGCGTCTACGCCCCCGAAAAAGGTCTCTTATTTGATCCCTCGAACATTCTGCTTGACATTTACGCGCGGGCAGTCACAGGACAAAGTGTCTGGGGAACTAAAAACCCGGGGTTTTATAAGGCCAGAGTGGTCCGTAATACTTTTGACTGGGGAACGGACCATTTTCCCCATCTAAAAATGGAAGACCTGGTGATCTATGAACTCCACGTCCGCGGTTTTACAAAGCACCCCTCCTCCGGGGTGTCAGCGCCGGGTACTTTTCAAGGTCTGATCGAAAAAATCCCTTACTTAAAAAAATTAGGAATAAACGCTGTTGAACTGATGCCGGTCTTCGAGTTCGACGAGAGCGCAGATGAACGGTATTATGGCGAACAACGGCTCCTAAACTACTGGGGTTACAACCCGGTCAGCTTTTTTGCGCCTAATACCAGTTACGCGTCGACTCCCGAGTTTAATCGGGAAGGCGAAGAACTTAAAACTCTCATCAAGGAACTTCACGACAATGATATAGAGTGTATCCTGGACGTTGTTTTCAACCACACAGCCGAGGGGAATGAAGACGGAACAGTCTTTTCTTTTAAGGGATTTGACAACCGTATTTACTATCTTTTGTCACCAGACGGAAAATACCTTAATTTCAGCGGCTGCGGCAACACCGTAAACTGTAACCATCCGATAGTTCAGGATCTGATCCTGGACAGCCTGCGCTATTGGACCGCTGCGTACCATGTCGACGGCTTCCGGTTTGATCTGGCAAGCATTCTGGGAAGAAATGAAGACGGGTCTCCCATGACAAACCCTCCCGTATTGGAGCGGCTTGCCTGTGACCCCATCCTTTCTGATGTGAAGCTGATTGCAGAAGCCTGGGACGCGGGAGGCTTGTATCAGATCGGCGGCTTCGGCTACCGCGGACGCTGGGCCGAGTGGAATGGTCTTTACCGGGATGAGCTGCGGGATTTTCTGAAAGGAGACTACGGTCTTTGGAAGAGGGCAGCAGATCGGATAACCGGCTCCCGGGATATTTACGACCCCGGACAGAGAGGTCCCGGAGCGTCTGTAAACTTCCTCACCTGTCATGATGGCTTTACTCTGAATGACTTATACTCATATGCACATAAGCATAATGAATCAAACGGATGGAATAATACGGACGGTGTCGATGACAATCGAAGTTGGAACTGTGGCGCAGAAGGGCAGACAGAAGATGAGGGGATTAGGAGACTTCGCTTAAAACTCATGTACAACGCGATTGCCGTGCTGCTTATGAGCCGCGGAACGCCAATGATTCTCTCTGGTGACGAATTCATGAATTCCCAGGGCGGAAACAATAACGCGTACTGCCAGGACAATGAAACGTCCTGGCTGAATTGGGAAGATCTTGAGAAAAACCGTTTTTTCCACGATCACGTGCAGGCCCTGCTTACCTTCCGGAGAGCCCACCCTATAATCCGGAGAAAATGCGGGGAGTGTTCGCTTGGTTTTCCTGAAATCTCTGTTATTGAGCCTTCTTCCCTGTCCAAAGCACTTGGGATCCTATACGCCGGTTGTAAAGAGACCTGTGCGCCGCTTCCGGCTTCCTGTGGTTCCGGATGCGACGTGTGCGCAGCAGAAGACGATGTCATTCTCCTCGCAATTAATGTTTATTGGGAAGAGCAGCTCCTCCTCCTCCCGAAACTGCCTCACGGGCGATCCTTCCGCATCGTTTTCGACACCGCTTCGGATGTTCCCCGAGAAGACATAAACGGCGGCCGATGTCATATTTTGGCGCCCAGATCCGTTCAGGTCCTGCTGCTCAACTGATGCACCGCTCTTCCGCGCCTAAATAGCATCGGCAAGAACCTGTTTGCTCTGCTGCCTGTTTTTGTTCCGCCACTGGGACGGCGCGCTCCCGTATTCTTTACGGAACATCTTGCCAAAATAACTTTGCTCCCCGATGCCGCATTCGTTAGCAATATCGGCGATCGTTTCGTCTGTTGTAAGGAGCAGCTTTGCACCTACGTTCAGCCGATAGTTGTTAAGAAACGCAATGGGCGGTTTCCCGCAATATTTCTTAAATATTGCAGTGCATTTTGATCTGCTTATGCCTGCCGCTCTCCTAATGTCATCAAGGCAGATGTGCTCCATGTGGTTCTCTTTGATATAATCCGTCATTTTTCTTAGCAGCAGTATATCTCTGTTATAAGAGACCGGGGCACTCTCTCGGCTTAAATACATAAGATGCAATCTTCTGAAAATCATATATATATATCCTGCTACATCAAGGGCATAAGCTTCTTCGTTTTCCCTTATCGTATTGCAAACCGCGTCAAATATACCTGACAATTGATAGATTTCTTTACTGTGTATGTCGATTCGAACATGCGAAAATTCCTGACTGTCCACAACGGGCAAAACATAGTCCTCATATATTTTTTTGTTTCTGGAAAAAAAATCCGGATCAATCATCAGCACATCAAGTTCCCCCGCCTCTTCGCTTTCACTGTACACACGGTGAAGACTCTTTGCGTTAATAAAGCAGAATTCGCCCTTCATAAGTTTAAAAATAGATTCATTTACCTTGCAGTGAACGCAGCCACTGCGAACACAGAAAAGTTCTACTCCGCTATGCCAATGAAGTAGTTCCTTTTTAACCACGCATTTATTAACTATTTTGTTGGAAAGAGCCACCGGTAAACCGGAAACAGTAATCATTTCGCTATTTGTAATCATTGTTGCAACTCCTCTAAAATTATCCGATATTCAGATAATATTCTTATATAATTTAAATTTTGAATATGCTACTATCCTTATCAGACAGACAACTTGTTAGTAATAAAAGAAAGGATATGTTATATGTCAAAATATGTATGTAAAGTATGTGGCTACGTTTATGAAGGAGATTCCGCTCCGGCAGAATGTCCCATATGTCATAAAAAAAACGTATTTGATCCGGTAAAAGAGGAAAGCCCCTATGCGGGAACACAGACCGAAAAAAACCTTGAAGCTGCTTTCGCCGGGGAATCCCAGGCCAGAAATAAATACACCTATTTTGCTTCCAAGGCAAAAAAAGAAGGTTATGAGCAGATCGCCGCTCTCTTTATGAAAACCGCGGAAAACGAAAAAGAGCATGCAAAAATGTGGTTCAAGGAGCTTGGCGGAATCGGTGACACTGCAAAAAATCTGAAGTCTGCTGCGGAAGGCGAGAATTACGAGTGGACCGATATGTACGACGGTTTCGCAAAAACAGCAGACAAAGAAGGCTTTCACGAACTAGCCGAGAAGTTCCGCCGTGTTGCAGCAATCGAAAAACATCACGAGGAACGATACCGTTCTCTCCTGCACAATGTCGAGGCCAATGAAGTATTTGAAAAGAGCGGAGTCAGCGTGTGGGAGTGCAGAAACTGCGGTCATATCGTTGTCGGCACGAATGCCCCTGATGTTTGTCCGGTCTGTGATCATCCCCAGAGTTATTTTGAGTTATCCGCTGATAATTATTGACGCCTACTAAACAACCTTCTTACCCCATTCGGTACTGCGCAACGCTCAGGCTGTTGCCGCAGTACCGTTTTTACTTGCTTAAACCAATTCCAGATCCTTCTCTACAGAACAAATACCGGTTATTCCAAATCTCTCCTCCAAAACCCGTATTACGCCGGGGGATAAAAAAGCGGGGAGCGTCGGACCAATATGGATATTGGTTACTCCCAGATATAAAAGGCTCAAAAGCACCATCACCGCTTTTTGCTCATACCAGGAAATATTGTAGGCAATAGGAAGGTCGTTTATATCATTCAGTCTTAAAAGGTTTTTTAAGGCCAGCGCAATCAGTACAATGGAATAAGAGTCATTACATTGTCCTACATCAATAACACGCGGAATCCCGCCTATGTTTCCCAGGTCCAGTTTATTAAACCGGTATTTGACACACCCCGCTGTCAAAATAATGACGTCCCCTGGCAATCGTCTCGCAAATTCCGTGTAATACTCCCTGGTTTTCATTCGCCCGTCGCATCCCGCCATTACTACAATTTTCCTGATTTTTCCCGTCTTGATGCCATCAACGATCAACTCGGAAAGAGCTACGGTCTGTCTGTGCGCAAAACCTCCTGTAATGGACCCGGTCTCGTTTTTTTCCGGTGGCGGGCACTTGAGGGCCTGCGCGATAATGCCCGAAAAACTCTTTTTATCATACGCGTTTCCGGCAATATGTCTGCAACCAGGAAAACCCACTGTTCCGGTCGTCCATAATCTGTTTTTGTAACTTTCGGCCGGCGGTACAATGCAGTTTGATGTCATCAAGATGGGTCCATGAAATTTGTCAAACTCCTCTTTTTGCTGCCACCAGGAATTCCCGTAGTTTCCAACTAAATGCGGGTATTTTTTAAACGCAGGATAATAATGAGCCGGAAGCATCTCCGAATGAGTATATATATCCACCCCCATCCCTTTGGTTTGTTCAAGCAGCATTTCCAGGTCCCGCAGGTCATGCCCCGATACAAGGATGCCGGGGCGATCTCTAACGCCGATGTCAACTGTCGAGAGCACCGGATTTCCATAAGCGGCTGTGTTTGCCTGGTCCAAAAGAGCCATCCCCTTTAAACCATATTCCCCTGTTTGTAACGCCAGATCGATAAGACCTTCTACGCTCAACTCATCGTCTAGCGTTCTTGCCAATGCTGACTGTATGTACGCTTCAAGTTCCCTGTCTTCTTTACGTAAAGCGTTTGCATTTCTAACATATGCAGCAAGCCCCTTGAGCCCGTAAGTAATCAACTCTTTCAAACTGTGAGTATCTTCGTCACATGTTGCCGTGATGCCGACGGACCGTGCTTTATCTCTAAAATCCTTTTTGTTCCCATCCCAAATTGCCGCTTCACAAAGCCCGTTTTGGTTTTCAACCCGGGCGAGGAGCCTCCTTTTTAAAGAAAGTGTTCTTTCCACCCGCCCGGCAATGACTCTACTGTCAAAGTTCATGTTAGTTAATGTCATAGAAAGATTTTGTGTAATAAGATGACAGGTCTTGAGGTCGACGTTTCTTCCTTCTACATAAAGCTGTGTCACGACACACGCCAGACCTTTCGTCACATATACCAGCAAATCCTGCATGGCCGCCGTTTCCGGGTTCTTGCCGCAGACTCCTTCTTTTGTGCAGCCTGTTCCTTCGGCCGCTTCCTGGCACTGGTAGCAAAACATTAAATTCTCCATCTACACCCCCATAAAAATCAGAAAACACGCAGCCTATCTGTTAATAGTGGCAAATTACTTCTCTTTGTCCTCTTTGTAGAAACTTTATCACGAGTAAACTAACAGCCTGCAAACGATGGGTGTTCTTATAGTGTTAGTTGAAACCCTGTATATTTGATATTGTTTACAATAACGATTTATCGGATACGGAATGGAGGTGCCTTATGAGAATTGAACCCGGAATAAAAGTAGTACAAGAATTTGCAGAATCCGGAAAGTATAGCATTATGCCTTTGTATTGTGAGATCCTGTCAGATTTTACAACGCCCATAGAAGTCGTTCGAATGCTAATGGGCGCCTCAAAGCACTGCTTTCTGCTTGAATCAGCCAAGGTCGATGAGACATGGGGAAGATACTCGTTTCTGGGGCTTGATCCCATAATGGAAATCACATGCAAGGATGGGCGTATGAAAATCGGCAGCTTTCAGTTTGATACCGAGAATCCTTCCGCAGAACTCCGAAAGCTTTTGAGCGATTACAAAAGCCCCGTATTAGAGGATCTTCCTCCCTTTACCGGCGGACTTGTGGGGTACTTTTCATTTGACTATTTCGGCTACTCCGAGCCAACGGCAAGACGGAAAATCGACGACACCGAATCCCTCAAAGATATGGATCTCATGCTTTTCGATAAGGTGATCGCTTTTGACCATCTTCGTCAAAAGATCATCTTGATTGCCAATATGCGTCTAAACAACTATAGGACAAATTATGTCAAAACGTTTAACGAACTTCACCGCATCGCCCGTCTTTTCCAGAAGAAAGGCGCCATTGCTCCATATATCCCCGGCAAGATCATGAGTCCGTTTGTTCCGCTTTTTAGCAAAGATCAGTTTTGCAATATGGTTGAAAAGGCAAAAGAGTACATTCGGGAAGGTGATGTCTTCCAGATTGTACTCTCAAACAGGTTATCTGCGCGTTTCGAAGGAAGTCTCCTAAATACCTACCGCATCTTACGCACTGTCAACCCTTCTCCTTACATGTTCTTTTTTGCAGGGACTGATGTAGAGGTGGTCGGTGCGTCTCCCGAAACTCTGGTAAAGGTCCAGGGCAACGAGGTCCGCACCTTCCCGCTCGCAGGCACCAGAACGAGAGGGAAGAGTCCGGAAGAAGATATTCGTTTTGAAAAAGAACTTCTGAGCGATGAAAAAGAATTAGCTGAACATGATATGCTCGTAGATCTCGGCAGAAATGACTTGGGCAAAATATGCAAATTTGGTACTGTCCGCGTCGAACAGCTTCATTCAATCGAACGTTTCTCTCATGTCATGCATATCGGCTCAACAATCCGAGGGGAACTTGCTGATGACCGTGACGCATTTGACGCCATTGAAGCAGTACTTCCCGCAGGGACCCTCTCCGGTGCTCCCAAAATCAGAGCTTACCAGTTGATTGCAGAGCTAGAGAACAGCAGAAGGGGTATATATGGGGGGGCCATCGGTTATATAGGTTTCACCGGCAATATGGATACAGGCATCGCGATTCGAATCGCTTATAAGAAAAACAGAACCGTTTTTGTGAGAAGCGGCGCAGGAATTGTAGCTGATTCGGTGCCTGAAAGAGAATTTGAAGAATGCCTGAATAAGGCAAAAGCCACAATAGAAGCTCTAGAAGCTGCACAGGAGTTGGAATGAGTATTCTTTTAATTGATAATTATGATAGTTTCTCTTATAACCTTTATCAAATGATCGGGGAACTCACCCCGGACATCAGAGTGATCCGTAATGACGAGATGACCGTGGGGGAGATAAAGGCGCTTAATCCCGAAAAAATTATTCTCTCTCCCGGTCCCGGCCGTCCGGAAAACGCAGGGATTATGATTGAAGTTATAGAAGCTCTTAAAACGAACGTTCCTATTCTCGGTGTCTGCCTTGGGCACCAGGCTATCTGCCAGGCGTTCGGTGCAGAGATTTCCCATGCAGAACACCTCATGCATGGAAAAACCTCACGGGTTCATCTCGACGACGGATGCCTTTTATTTAAAGGCATCCCTCAGGTGACAGAAGTTGCACGATATCATTCTCTTATTGTTCCGGCAGACAAACTTCCAAAGTGTCTGTATGTAACTGCCTGGACGGAAGATAACGAAATAATGGCTGTCAAACATCGAGCATATCAAATTTACGGTGTTCAGTTCCATCCAGAATCGATTCTGACACCTTATGGAGCCACTATGCTCAGAAATTTTATTGCTTTTTACTCCTGATGCTTTCTGAAGCAGAAGCTAGCCGCTCATTTTGTCTGTCCTTTAATCGCTATTCAACCACTCAAACGTGTTCATGATGTTTTGAGCAGCCTCATCACTTTCAGAGGAGCCGCTGAAATTTGTTTCGTAAACTAAAATGTATTCATAATCTCCACAGATATAATACTGAGTGATCTGCCTGTCTTCCGTAGAAAAGTTGAAAACCAGAACAGGCTCCCCTTTGTCAGAGGTAATTCCGGAGGCTGTTATGTCCCCCGACAGCCTTCCTCCTGACTGCAGTGCAAGCTGTGTCATAATTGCTTCACCTAACGCGCCCGTATCACTTTTTGAATATTTGTTTGTGCCGTATTCTACTGAGATATTATCAGGAATCCCTATACCGTTATAGTCTTCCGGCACAAATAACAGCTTAGCATCCGTCGACTGAGGGTAGTATTTATCCCTACTGTCTATCAGAGAAAAGCCACCATAGCTGAGCGTATAGAGATCACCAGCTGTTACTGCTTTGCGATCCACTCCTCCATAATATATGTGTCAAAATCATTTTTAGTATGGCTGCTTTTATCCTGTCTCTCCTCTGCACAGAAGTTTGCACCCGCGAGCTGTCAGACACTCTGCCACCTCATAGATATCCGGTGTCTTTATCACCGCGATAGGTACAGCATTATTTCTGTCATATGACATGTAAAGATAATCTACATTAACATTGCTCTCTAAGAGTTCAAGCAGCAATCGATCCAGACTGCCCGGTTCGTCGCCAATTTTCACTGCTATCACCGTATCAGCGCGAACCATATACCCAGCCTTCTTTAACACATCAAAAGTCAGCTCCTGGTTTGACACGACCATCCTCACAATACCAAACTCGGCGCTATCATTGGTCACAAGCGCAAGTATACTTATTCCCTGTTCCGCCAATACTCTGGTAATCTCGCGCATCGAGCCCTTTTTGTTTTCAGCAAAAATTGATATTTGTTTAATCACTTATTTCCTCCTACAAGCTTTCTCAATATATACTATCCCCCGTTTACTAACGCCCGGCAAACACTTCAACCGTTAATGCTAATCTGTTGTGGATTTGTGCCTCCGTATGCCTCGTCCGTTTCTGGCCGCGTTTTAAAATTGATGAGCCTGTCGAGTTCAAAAACACTTAAAAAAGCAGTAAATCTTTTTCAAGACTTGCTGCTTTATATCACGCTACTTTTTTGATGGTTATTCAGTTTTTAGAATAAGGAAGATTGACAACGTTTTGATATGAACTTTCAAGCGTCTTGCCCAATCAATGGACTGGTGTCATCGTATCTATTCCCAGATTTCTCTGTCCTCTTTAGATACAGCGTGTTTCCTGTGCATTCGAATTCCTATGATAAAGAAGATGATTCCGGAGATCATCAAACCTATATCGGTCACAATGGGGATGCAAAACAGCAAGCTTCTTTGCTGCCTCCTTCCTTTCGGTGTATATGTCCAGTGGGCCGTCCGCCGCGTTTTCCCTCAGATAGACCCTGCCGCCGTATTCCGCTACGACGGAGATTCCGGTCTGCTCCAGAAAATTAAGGTAGTCTTTTTTTGCTGCCTGTGTAGACAGGCTGGTCGATCTTATACTGATACTTCAACTGGGGAAACGTTCTCAAACTCGTATTCTCCGCCATGATAGCGGGTGAGCATCAGACCGTTTTGTCCCTGTTCATTCAGCCATTCTTCTTCCTTATGTGTATCCAAAAAACCTTTTTAACGGAAAACGCTCCCGCCTCAAATGAATCGCTCATTTCTCATTTTTCAACAGCCCGTACATTGCTCTGTCATGATTCCATTCCAGACCGTTTTTGACTGCCACAGCATAATCCATAACACATTTACGTCTTATGAAGTCCTTTCTCCTTACTTTTCTGCCTGCAATCTCAGCAGATACCAGACTTTTGTTTTCTGCCGTCAGGATCTTTTCTTCTGAATTTGTTTTTGTATCTCATCGCAGGACCGCCCTTGCCCGTGCTTTAGTTCCAGCAAAGACTCAAGACGGTTCAGGGCGTCCTCGGTAAAACATATTTTCCGCTGAGCACAGCTTTCCACTGGACCATATCGGAAACAATGCCGCTCCACCTTGCAGGCGTTGAGCGCACTTTGAGTCCGGAATATCTGCATATTTTTGCCCAGGCAACGACATCACTTATGTTTTTTGTTTGCAGAACATGGGGGAAACGATTATTCACTCCTGATCTGCAGAATTGACCTCACGTAGGTACACGTTATTCCGGGCGCCGGTCGTTTCCAAAGCAGTACAGAGCACCGTCAGTTAGATTCCCGAACACCCCCGTGTTAGGCTCAGCTGCACTAGCCATGACCGGATGCAGCCCAAACGCATCTTCGTCACTTTCTGGGAAATACCAGAGTTGATTCGCGTTTTTTGCTATATCCGGCTCAAAATAAACACAAACGTCCAGCCGCCCATACTCATCCTGCGCTGCTCTCGCGCGATCCGACCAGATAAGTCTGTATACAGGTCCCGCCAGGTCTTCTACTACTTCTTTGGAGCAATGCTGCTTATCTGGCGCATGATAGCCGCCCTCTTTGTTCTCTTCCGCTTCCATCGGAAGCGCCTTATAGCGCGCGTCCAGTATTTTCTGAAGATCTGCGCCGGTACCGATCTGCTCCGGAACAAGGTCGCCGGGCTGCAGCACAAAGTCCTCCTCGCTGCTTGTCATCCACACACCCGGTATCGTCTCGATATAGATATTCTCGGTCCAGTGTACAGCACCGTCAAAATCAAGTCTGCCGATCCCGCGCACCAGCCAGTTACCTTCCGGACTGTATATCTGCTGATACTGAACCAGTTCTCCAGTGTAGTCACGTGACAGAATGCAGACTTTGCTGTTCTTTCCGGAAAAGAAGGGCGTGAGCTTTTGATGAAGCAACTCTACCTGCGTCTTAAAAGCCGTCCCTTGCTCGTCGTCGTCCAAAGGCTCCCTGATCACAATACTGCACGCCATCAGCGAAGGCCTTTCCGACTCTGCAAAAACGCGTATGTCGCCGTCGTAATACTCCGTAAAGGCAGAAACGCCGTAGTTCTCAGCGTAACTCTCAAACACAGACATGGTAACCGTATAGCCTGAAACGAGGAGATCCTCCCCAAGGGTTTCCTTTATGGCTGGCCAGAGCAATATTTCCTGCATCGCATTCAGGACCTCCTGTGCCTGGCGTGTGTCGGCATACTGCTGTGTTTCGCGATCCCAGAGAACCGTGTTTCCGTTGGACAATGTAAAAGCCAGCTGATGGATTTTAGTAGGCAAGATAGCAGTCGTAAAACCCCATTCTTTGGAAGAAAGAATTTCGACGGCTTCCCCATACTTATTCTGATAGTAAGCCAGTGCGCCGCTCTCCGCTTTTTTCCTGATTCTGTCGTTTGCGCAGGCAGTAAGCGTCAGGATGAACAGAATCGTCAACAGGAAAAAGGAAATTCGTTTTACGGGAGCAGTATATTTTTGGAATCTAAACATAATGTGGGGCATTTATTTGTCTCTCGTATGTGAGCAGGCTTTCATTTCGATAGTAAATGGCATATTAAACAGCCTTGTTTTCTTCAAGTTAAAAATATTATACGTTTTTATTACCAACGGAAATCAAACGATGACGATTTGGAAAAGAGGTGCGTTCGCCAAATAGAAATGTTCACCATCTGCTGACGTTATTAGCCGGTTGGTCTATGTTTTATATGAATATATATTATATGCATAAATGGAGGGTATATGAGTATTCGTTTTAAGGAAGGAATTGATACAGGACACGCATCACTTTTGTGTAAATGGTCGAATGAACAGGGACAGGAATTCCAGGAGCAATGGATGGGGCCGCTGGTCCCGTTCCCATTGACCTGTGATAAGATTGCAGAACTTGATCATTTATTCTCAATCTTTCGTGAAGAAGACTTTATTGGTGTAATACAGGAAATCCGAATCGACGAGAATAATATACATATTGGAAGGTTCCTGATAGATCCTCAAAAACAGGGAATGGGTCTTGGGACAGAGGCTCTGAAAGGCTTTATGGGGCTCCTTTTTAAGAATAAGCATATCAGGAGCATTACCTTGACGGTTTTTGATTACAATCAAAAAGCAATACGGCTTTACGAAAAACATGGATTTGAGATCGAGGAGACAGTTGAGGTGCCAAAGCTGAAATATGTTATGAGGAAACAAAGAACATCTTATAGAGGAGACAGACAATCATGAATTTATTGATTTCTAAAGTGATCAACAGTGCGCTCCAGATCATCCTGTTTGCGATGATTCCGTTTATATGGTGGTTTATAACAGCAAGAGGAGAGTGCCGTTTTCTTACATGGATTGGGCTTAAAAGACCGAATGACAGGGAATGGCGCAAGCCTTTGCTTTGGGTGGCCGGCATATCCGCCGTCTTTTTACTTGTATCGATTTATGTGCTTTATTCCCTCAGGAGCGTTAAAACAGCAACATCGGAGTTCTCGGGACTTGGAGTCAATGCAATACCGGCCGTGCTAGTATATGCGGTTTTCAACACAGCGCTTCCTGAGGAAATCCTGTTCAGAGGCTTTTTCCTGAAAAGAATTGCAGACCGGGCAGGATTTGCGGCAGGAAATATGATACAGGCAGTTCTGTTCGGGGTTTTGCATGGAATCATGTTCTTTTCTTTAACCGGAATAGTAAAAGCAATCATGATCGTTCTTTTTACCGGGCTCATTGGATGGCTCATGGGATACACAAACGAAAAGAAGGCAGGCGGGTCCATCCTGCCCGGATGGTGCATTCATGCAATCGCAAACATCTTCTCGGGATTGATCTCTGCCTTTGCAGTGTTCCAATAAATTCAGATCGCATTCCAAAACAAAATAGCCTTCAAAGAAGCCCCATACAAGTATAGTCACCGCGTATCCGAGATCGTTTGCAGGGAATGCAAACAACCATGGACATGACAGCAGTCTCTAGAAAACGCGGTTTAACAAGCCTGTAGTTCCCAAAAAATGAGGAATTCACCACCATTGTCCGCTTCTTTTTGTCTAAATCAAAAACATCCAAAAAGCCCTTTCGTATCACGTAGCGTGATATTGTACGTTGTTGGTCTAAAATCAGTATTATCTGCCGATCTTGATATCGGTCAGGTACTCATAATACTGCGCGATCGCGCTGTGATCCTTCTGGCCGCCCTCGTGGCTGTGCATCCACTGCAGGATCTCCTGAACCGCTACTGTCATGGGAACGGGAGCCCCTACGCTGTGCGCGCAGTCAAGTGCATTGTTCAGGTCCTTGATGTGTAGGTCGATCTTGAAACCGGGCTTATCATTGCCTTCGATCATCATCGGGCCCTTTGCGTCCATAACTGTGGAGCCTGCCAGGCCGCCTCTGATCGCCTCAAGGACAAGCTGGGATCTACGCCTGCCTTCTGCGCCATAGTGAAAGCTTCCGCTACTGCCTGTATGTTGCATGCGACAACTATCTGGTTGGCGAGCTTTGTAGTGTTGCCTGCGCCAACTTCGCCGCATCGGACGATAGAAGCGCGCATGGTCTCAAGGAGGGGTTTGAACTTGTCGAAGATCTCCTGCTTGCCGCCTACCATGAAGGAAAGTGTTCCGTCGATAGCCTTGGGCTCGCCGCCGGATACGGGCGCGTCGAGCATCTCAACGCCCTTCTTAGCCAGCTCTGCAGCGATCTCCTTGCTCGCGACAGGGTTAATGGAGCTCATGTCGATGAATACCTGTCCCTCTTTCATGTAATTAGATACACCGTTCGCACCGAGCATAACAGTTTTTACATGAGGGGAGTTGGGGAGCATGGTCAGAACGACGTCGCATGTCTCGCCGATCTCTTTGTTGGTTGCCTGCTTGGCGCCGCAGGAAACAACGTCGTCTACAGCCGCCTGGTTGAGGTCGCTGACGAGCAGATCTGTAAAGCCGCCCTTAAGAATGTTCTTTGCCATGGGCTTACCCATGATGCCAAGTCCGATCAAACCGATTTTCATAATGATTTTCCTCCTGTAATGAAACTGTGTCTTTTGTTGCCGTTTTTTTCCGCTGAGTACGCAGTCAATCTGCGGCTTTGAAATGGATCAAAGCAGTCCAGTCGTTTCCATTGCTTTCCTGATCTTATCGAGGACAAGCCCTTCCGCCGTGGGAAGGTTGGGCAGATAAGGATCTCCGACATTCTGCCTCCGCAGATTTGCAATATCCTTAGCCGCTACCGGGAAGGACACGCCGTCCATCGAAAGACGAACGGGATTGAGTTTGAACTGTGCTTCCAGAGAGCCCTTTATATCCCCTGCCACATATTTTTCATAAACATCCCCTATCAGGCCGGGCATAAAATTACCTGCGGTGCATACACCGCCAACAGCTCCTACACACATGGAAGCGTACAGAAGAGTGTCCTTCCCTCCGAATACCTTAAAATCAATATCGCGGCAGCGTCTTACGCACGCTTCCGTGAGAGTGATGTCACCGGAAGTATCTTTCATGCCGACGATGTTGGGAACCGTGTGCGCCAGACGGTCGATCATGTCGGCTGAAATACCGTATCCGACGCGTCCGGGATTATTGTAGATGAGCACCGGTGTTTCCGGAATCGCCTCTGCGATCGTCTTAAAATGCGTGTAAAGCTCCTCCGCAGTGGGCTTTAAGAACATGGGCTGCAGAATGGATACACAGGATGCCCCGTTTGCGACAGCCATTTTCGCAATGCGCACGCACTTGCGGGTACTGATCGCGCCGATCCCAAAATAGACAGGTACCCGGCCGGCCGCCTGATCCACCATGATCTTCAGGCCGCGCTCCATCTCATCTTCCTCGATCTGGTAGAACTCGCCATTCGACCCGAACGCCAGGATACCATGCATTCCACCGTCAATGACAAAATCCACCTGCCTGCGCATCCCTTCCTCATCGATCTTCTCTTCCTTGTCGATGACTGTAATGATCGGAACCACAACTCCTTTGATAAAGTCTGTATTCGTTATTTACTTCTTAAGTCAGGCCTGGAAATAGCCGACAGATTCCAGATACCCCAGTTTTTCCATTTTTTTCAGGTCCATACGCACCGGCATGCCGGGAATATCTGACCGCAGTGTGAAGCGGCTGTCTTTAAATACCGGAACATTCAGCATGAGTTCGTGTACCGGTTCAGAGATAGGAGCATGGAATTCAATTCGCTCATTTTTTCCGTAAAGCGCGCCAAAATAGGCATTATAGGCACCTCGTCCTCCGGACTGGAATTCGAGGCCGTTCTCGCGGCACAGATCCCTGATCTTTAACAGGTCGTCGATCCGGCTCATGCGGCCTAGCGACGGCTGAAGAATGTCGATCCCTTTCTCTACATAAGGCTCATAGGCATAATACACGCGCATGGATTCTCCGGCAGATAGTTTCTGTTTTACTCCCATGTCCTTCATTTTTTTGATCCCGTTGTAGTCTGCGCTGTGGATCGGTTCTTCCACCCATTCCAGGTCGAAGGGCTCTGCAAGACGGCAAAACTCTACCGCCTGATCCACCGTGAATTTCTGGTTGCAGTCAACAGCTATACGGCATCTGCCTGCAAGAGCAGTTTTCACTTTTTCAATGCGCCTCAAGTCTCGCTCCATGTCAAGGATTTCACCCATTTCTCCGTGTGAGGATCCAACCTTAAACTTTACGGTAGCTGTCCCTTCTTCGGCATAGCGGCACATTTCTTCCACCAGTTCTTCGTCCTCCCGGATGATGGACCCGCCGCCTTTATAAGCGGCAGCCCAGTCTTTGTCGGCGCCAAGGAAACGGTGAATAGCCTTTCCGGCCCTTTGGGCGAGAAGGTCCAGCATCATGAGTTCAAGTGTCCCCACATTTACGGCATCTCCACTCTGGAAGCCCGTATTCCGAATCTTCCAGTGTTGCTCGTGCTTCCATGCGCGGAAACTCTTCTTTTCTCCGTTAAGTATCCGAGGCAGCATAGTACTTACAAAGTTTCTTGATACAGCGAAATGAGCGCAGGCACCTGTATCGTCATACAGTTCTAAATATCCCTGTTCCGGGATGTTGACACCCATTCCGCCCGTCGCATCGCGGAAGGGCTTGGGAAGCGGAATTGTTCGAAAGTTATAAAACACAGCTCTGGTGAAACGGATCTGATCTTCGTAATTAAAACCTGCAGTGCCTTCATTAATCTTCATGGACTGTTTCCCTCACTAAACAATCATCAGTTTCCTTTTTCATTTCTATACTTTTACTTATTAGCCGCAATTTTTCTGCGCTTCTTAAGATATTCAGAGAGGCTCGGCCACACGACACAAAACGCGTCAAGAACCAGTAATGCCAGTGAAAGCGGTCGCGTGAAGAAAGACGCATAACTTCCTTTATCCATGCTAATGGCCCTTCTGAAATACCCCTCGAGTTTAGATGAGAGAATGAAAGCCAGCACCAGAGGGCTTGTAGGCAGCCCGCCTATGGACATAAAGAGCGACAGCAAGCACAATGCGAGCATAACGTAGATATTAAACATGGTGTTCGATATTCCGTAGCCTCCGATATATGCGATGATAAGAATAACCGAGTACAGGAAATGATAAGGGATACGAAGGATATAGACAAACCAGTTCTTAGTGATGGCCTGCACTATAAATGTGACGACCGCTGCAACAAGTACGCATGCAAATATCAGCATCGCAAGATCCGGCTGACTGGACATAAAAAGAGGGCCGGCCTGCAGACCGTGGATCGTCAGCGCAGCGATCAACATCGCCGTAATGCCGTCTCCGGGAATCCCCAATGCCATCATTGGGATCAAGGCGCCGCCAAGAGAGGCGTTGTTTTCTGTTTCAGAAGCCCAGATACCTGTCGGATTTCCCTCACCGAACGAAGTCTTGCTCTTATTGGTACTCTTAGCGTAACCGTAAGCGACCATGTTCCAAATACCGGAGCCCATACCGGGCAGGAAGCCGATCCACAGTCCCACTATGAAGGAGAAGAGTATCACGCGGATATTTTCAAAATAGTCCTTGATCCTTATACCGAATCCTTTACAGGAAGAAGCACTCGCTTCGGGCATCTTGGCTTCTCCTCTTGCCGAATCGCGAATGATCTGGCACATAGCGAACATACCAAGCATCTGGGCGACTGTGGAAATGCCGGAGGACAGGTTGGGATTTCCGAAAACAAAACGCTGCGTTCCGTTGATCGGATCCATGCCGATGCATCCGAGCATCAGTCCGAGTCCGGCTGCCATCAGACCTTTCCAGATATTGCCTTTTGAAAGAGTTGCCACCAGTGTGATCGCACAGAAGCAAAGGGAGAAATATTCCCAAGGTCCCAGCGTCAATGCGAAATCAGCGATGATGGGAGAGAGAATGGTCGCCAGGATGACTGAGAAAAATGTGCCAAGAAACGAGGCTGTAATTCCGACGGCAAGAGCTTTGTTTGACTCACCTTTCAGCGTCATGGGATAGCCGTCAAAGCATGTGGCAATGGAGGATGAAGATCCCGGAATTCCGATCAGTACTGCGGAGATGAAGGATCCGGAAACGCCTCCGATCCAGATTGCGAGGAGCAGGATAAATGATGTTTCCGTAGAAAGCCCGAAAGTTACCGGAAGAAGCAACGCAATACCAAGTGTGGCGCTCAGCCCTGGAATCGCGCCAAAGACGATTCCCAGACACACCATGGCAAAGATCATTAAGAGATTCAAAGGCTTCAGGCAGAGCAATAATGCGGATAAATAAAGACCCATTCTCATACCTCCTAATTAAACAGTATTCCGGCCGGCAGCTTTACCTGGAAACCATAGACAAACATTGCATAGAGTCCTGCGGTCACCAGAACTGCGATGATCGCTACCTGCAGCGGTTTGACCTCCGAATTGCCCTTTAAGTCATAAATAAAGGCAAAAATGGAGAACGGAGCCACAATGAGGAAACTAAAGATTCCCATCAGGACCCCGGTGGCTACGAGCATAAGATAACTTCTTGCCACTTTAAGTTTTCCGCCCTCGGGGAAGTAGGGTTCGTCAGGCGTAGGATCCTTCTTCCAATCACGAAGCCCCTTTATCGCGAGCATCAGTGAACTGAGAAAAACAACTATAAGCCCAATATACGGGAGGAGTCTTGGCCCCGGTTCCAACAGGTTGGCCGGCTGGGTTGTCTGCATTTGTATAAGGATCAGCCAGATGACAGACCACGTGAGGCCCGCCAATCCGGTAATCGTATCCCGTTTTACTCTCATTTAATAATCCTCCTCTGAGTAGACCGGAATGGTCAGGACTGCTGATTCTTAATCGTTCTCCGGAGCACATGCCCCGGAGAGTTGATTCCCAGCACGATTTTTGGCTTATTAACCCTGTGTGTACAGGCCAATTGACTTGCTGATATCAACCAAATTCTGATATTCTGTCTCTCGAATATTCTGAGATTCTTCGAGATCATGCCATCCGGGGATATTTCCGATCTTGGAAATATCTTCTTCTGTAATCTCATAGACTGACTTCATGGAAGCATTCATTTCTTTTACCATCACCTCATCCATTCCGGCGGGCCCGAGAAGATAATGATAAACATTGTAGTAACAATCCTGAAAACCCTGCTCCTGCAATGTCTTATAATTGTCCGGGAGCGCTTCCGGGTAGCCGGAGATCGTAGTTCCGTCAGATGCAACCGTGCCAATTACCTTAAGTTTTCCCGCTTGCTCATACTCATAACCGTGTCCGACGCCAACTACACCGATATCTATGAAACCGCCTGCGAGATTTGTCAGACGATCCGATTCAGATGCCATTTCTACTGGATTTAGCTCAATCCCCGTAGCACTTGTCAGCTTTCCGAAAAGGAAAGTGTTGGATCCAGCCGCCGGCATGCCCACGTTAATCTCTCCCGGGTGAGCCTTTGCATACTCTACGAAGCCAGCAAAATCGTCATAAGGGGCATTTTTAGGAACCGCCAGCGCGGAATAGCCGTTATCCTGCATGCAGGCGATCAGTGTGAAATCTTTCATGGGGTCGATATCACTATTCCCCGTAATGTACTGAATATTGAGAGCTCCGGTTGCCAGTGTCAGTGTCGTTCCGTCAGGTTTCGCATCCTTCACCATCTGGTGGCCAATCGTGTTGAATCATAATTGGTCACAGTTGTCTTGAGTCCGTAGATGTCCGTCAATGCTTGTGCATAATAACGCTTCGCAAGATCGGAACCGCCGCCCGCCTTTCCGGGGACTACCATTGTGAGTGTTTCACCCTCAACAAATCCGATACCGCCTGCAGTTTCAGCCGCAGTGTCTTTTTCAGATGCTACTGTCTCCGTCTGCTGCGTATCAGCCTCGGGAGCTGCTGTTGAGGGTGAAGCAGATCCGCCGCCACATGCAGTTAATGAGAAAATCGTCGCAGATGTCAACAGAATAGAAGCCAGTTTTTTCATACCAAATTCCTCCTTGCAGATTTGTCGGTCAAGCCATAGCATTTGTTTAAGCAGGAACTATTTGTCAGATTATTTCGAGTATTTTCTACAACTTCACCTTAATTAATGTTTTTAAATATGTTTTTAAAGAATTCTTTTGGTCATCACCATTCTCAAACATTTATTCTTTTTATAACAGATTAGTTATAGTAAAATGAGAGAGGGAGGACATAAAGATGAACACAAAACAATTGCGATATCTTATTGCCGTTTCGCACTTTGGCAGCGTCTCAAACGCTGCCGCACATTTGGGAATCACCCAGCCTGCGCTGAGCAAACTGATTAGAAAATGGGAGGAGACTTTTGGATTCCCTATTTTTCTCAGAGTTGGCGGGAAATTCATGCCTACTGCAATGGGGCGTGTATATCTGGATTACGCACAGCAAATTCTCGATGAACAGAATCGTATGATCCTTACTATGAGGTCCATTAGCGGCGAAAGCAGACAAAGCATTCGTCTCTGCACAGCTCCGAACAGAGCTGCGATTATCTACAGTGAGATTTTTCATCGCTTCGCCAGAGTCTACCCTGATATTGAGCTGAGCCTTATCGAACAATATGCCCTGCACCAGCCTTCCGCAGTCTTGCGCGGAAAAGCGGATCTGGCATTAGGGGTAGGACCCGTCTCCGCGGAAGTAGAGGATATCCCCTTTGCAAGAGATGAACTGCTTGTTGTTCTCCCTGTTTCTCATCCTCTTTCCGGACGGGAAAGGGTTCATCTGAAGGATTTGAGGGATACCCCTTTTGTCCTTCAGGGTCATCTCAATTATATACGCACCATCACCGACAGCCTTTTCTCGGAGGCAGGATTTGAACCTGTTGTAGTCTTTGAGTCAAATGATGTGTTCCTTTTAGATGCTATGCTCCGTAAGGGAGCAGGAGCGGGATTCGTTTCACGGGTCCACGCGAGCCCCTGCGAGGAAGTTCGTTATCTTTCTCTGGATCCGCCGGTATACCAAATGGTCCATATCCGATATCCGAAAGGCCATGTGCTCACAGATCCACAAAAATATCTGGCCGGTCTCCTGATCCGACAGCGTCTGCAGGACTCCCGTTATATACCGATTAGCTCTCCTGCCGTGCAGGAGCTTCTCGATATTGAAAAGACTACAACGCAGGACACTTTATCCATACCTTCCAGACCAATTTCGGGAGGTACAGCAAAAATGGATGACAATAGTAATGAGATCAGTCTGGATACTGCTGTACTCAAATACATGATCGCAATCGTAGACGAAAAAAGCCTTACGAGAGCGGCGGATCGCTTTTTTCTCGCACAGCCTGCTCTCTCAAGGCATCTTCGCAATATGGAGAATATGTTTGGAATGCAGCTCTTTTCAAGAAAGCACAACCGTCTGTATCCGACAAACATTGGGAAGGTCTTTGTGAACAGTGCACGGAACATCCTTTTGTTCGAAGAAGAAATGAATAGAGAAATGGTAAAATATCAAACAGGCGAGAGTCAGAGGGTCTGACCCTCTGACTCTTTTTTCCCTCTGGCTTATTGGTCAGTCCAGAAGTTCCTCCGCGATCACGTAAAGTTCGTCTGCACTCACATCGTCAAATGTGGAGATGTAGTATCGTACCCCGTCTTTCGCAAAACTGAGGGAACTGAAATAGTTTGTCTCTGGCGCATCACTTCCATAGGCTATGTTGTAATGCGGATCATTTTGATTTCTCTCTTCTTCCTCAGCTGTGGGCACATAGGACGGCGGAACCAGATACATCTCAGTGTAATTGTAGTAAACTTTTATTCCCCGAATCGTTCTTACTTCCATAGCATCTGCGGACAGATCCATGTCGTATACGCTTTCCTTCTCTGCATCAATTGACAACACTTTCCCTTGTCCGTCTTTGTAAGAAAGGCTGATCTCCTTCCAGGATAAGAGCGAGCCACCCTGTTCGTCCTTTCCTTCGGTGTCCACTATTCCTCCGCCGGTAAATACAAACCCGTTTGTGAAGTCTTCTTCAGTTAGCATTTTGAATCCGGCTTCCTCTTCCAGTTCATCAATTCTCTCGTATTCCGTAATACTCGGTTCGGAACTGCTATGCGATTCAATGTATGTTAGCTTTCCGGCAGCATACACTCCTGTCCCAATCAGCAGACAGCAAACGGCTGCTGTGGTCACTATTTTTTTGACTGTCCATTTTTTCATTTGTTTGATTCCTCCTTTTTTTCTGTTCGACTCCGAACACTCAATTCTTTCATCGATTTCTGCCTTACAGCGAACCGGCACTTCTGCATTGTCTGCTGACTGTTTGAGCCAATCTGAGATGAACATGTCAAACTCCGTATCACTTCTCACGGCTTCCTCCTTCCTGTATTAATCTTTTGAGTTTTCTTCTGGCAAAATACAGCCTGCTCTTGACCGTTCCTTCCAAAATACCAAGCGTCTTCGCCACTTCTTTGACCGACATTTCTTCATAGTAATAAAGAACGATCATTTCTCTTGATGACTGATCCAGTTTCAGCATTGCAGATTCCAACACTATTTTGCCTTCTGTGCGTTCATACTCGTCTGTCCCTTCCGGGTTCCGGCTTGCTGCAATATGATCCATTTTTCGGACAACGTCTTCATCCGGCAGCTGTTGGCCGTGCTCCTTAGCCTTTTTTCTGGCAGCATGCGTCATGATCCGGAAAAGCCAGTAGCGAAAGCACTCCTCGTTGCGCAGTTGTCCGATGCAGAGCCAGCAAGTGACAAAGGTGTCCTGAAGAACATCTTCTGCATCCTCTCGGTTTCCACAGATCAGATAAGCAGAGCGGAAGATCGGCACATGATACTTTTCATAAATCCGGTCAAATGAAGTGCGGTCGCCGTTTTTCATCTGCCGTATGAGTTCTTTTTCATCCATATAAACTCCTGTTCCCATTTTAGATGCATCTATATATAAAGAGGCGTTTTCAAGCGGTTTGGTTCAATTAAAATAGAATAAAAAAAGCTCCCCGGAACACATGGTTCTCGGGAAGCCCTTGTCCTTATTGCAAAGCTCGTGCCACATTTTGTTTAACGCATCCTCACAGAATTATTTTGAAAAGAACACAGCCGTTAGCATAGTTCTAATAGTAAGTCTCTTTCCGTAAACCAGAACACCTGCACGGTATATTTTGGCGGAGATAATTCCTATTAAAATAACAGATACAATAAGAATCGCAACAGAAACGGCGATCTGATATTCGGAAACCTCGCTCATCGCAATTCGCGAGAACATGACCATTGGAGAGGTAAACGGAAAATATGAGCAAGCCCGGAAAAGCAGGCTGTCCATTGAATTCTCTGTCATAGAAAAAAGACTTACGAAGAGGCCTGCTATCAAGATGGTCGTTATAGGTAAAGAAGCCTGCCCTGTTTCTTCCATTTTGGTTACAGTAGATCCTGCAGCACCATACAAAAAAGCATATAAAATAAACCCCAACAAAAAGAACAGCAGCATATACCTGAATATCCATCCCGGCATATTCATCACAGTGTTTACCAGTGACCCTTCTCTCCACAGGTTACCATTAAGTCGATAAGAAAGAACTGCGCTGCACGCAGTGAGAGAAATCTGCAGTAAGCTGGATGCCGACGCAGCAAGTATTTTGCCAAAAATCATTGAGGTCGGATCTACGCTTGTTACCAGAAGTTCCATCGCTTTTGAGCTCTTTTCGAATGCAACACCCGTCATGATGCTTTGGCCATAATATATAATCACCATATAAAGAATCATCACCATTATGTATGCATAAAAGAAATTCTTCTGTTGGTCTGTCCCCAGATTAATTGTCACATGCGTTATTTCTGTCTCTACAATCTCATCTATTGCTTCTTCTTTGACGTCAGCATCCTGAAGTACAATCATTACCTGGTATTTTTTCAAAGCCTCGTCTGCTCTCGACGTTCGTCTATCTGTCATTTCAAGAGTTTTGACATAATAGGTATAAGAAGATGTGTTTATGAAGAAAAAAGCACAGTCTGCATTTCCAGAGTTAACTTCATGACGGCACATGTCCTCTGATCCATCGATCAGTTCCACGCGGCTTTCAGGAAAAGTTCTGCCCCAAACATACTGCAGAACTTTCCTCTGTTTCTTGCTGAGGAGGCCTTCTGTCCCGTTGACAAGAAGAATACTGGTTTGAGTTTCTCTGTCAGTAATGTCCGAAGATGTGTTGAAGAGCTCCTCGAAAAATCCACGCATGCGCGGAAAACTAATTGAAACAATCAGCAAAAGCATAAGTATTCCGGTTATTATCCAGTAACTTTTAGCAGAAATAAATCTTTTTAGTTCAAATAGAAATACTATCTTAAACTGCCTCATGCTGCTCCTTCTCCCTCTTTGTCGTCCTGCTCAGAAGTGTATTCTATAAAGATGTCGTTTAATGAAGGTTCATAAACGCGTATCTCGTCGATCTCAAACTCATTTATAATCCTTACCATTACATCTTGAGCCTTTTCATTGGCTGGAACAGTAAATTGCAGTTCATGAGAACCCATTTTCTCTGTATTGTCTTTGTATATGGACCGGATTTGCTCAATGTCTTTTGAACGTATGACAAGTTTGTTGCGTAAATACTCTCTTTTAATAGTATATAAGTCGCCTGTAATAGAGATAACTCCTTGATGGATGATGGCAATGCGGTCGCAGAATTCTTCCACGTAATTCATTTGATGGCTGGAAAAAATAACAATTTTTCCCTCCTCGATCTGTTCCCTAACGATTTCTTTGAGAACACCTGCGTTGACGGGATCCAATCCAGAGAAAGGTTCATCTAGCACGATAATGTCCGGATCGTGCGTTAATGCAGTTATAAACTGAATCTTTTGCTGATTTCCCTTCGACAAAGTCTCTAGTTTCCGATTGCCTTGGTCAGACAACTCCATCCTTCTTAACCAGTATTCAACCGCCTTTACAGCTTCTTTTCGCGTCATCCCTTTTAATTCTGCAAAATAAACCAGCTGTTCTATTATTGTGCGTTTCGGATAAAGTCCTCTCTCTTCAGGCAGGTATCCAAAACTGACTGTTCTGTAATCAACCGGCTCCCCATCGATAAGAATCTCTCCGCGATCGGCGGCAAACACATTCATAAGAATGCGAATGATAGTGGTTTTTCCGGCCCCATTCCTTCCAAGAATGCCCAGTGCCGTTCCGCTGCCGGTCTCAAAGGAGATGCCTTTTAAAACCTCCTTGGTTCCATAGCTTTTATACACATTTTTTATTTCAAGAAACATTCGCCCACCCCTTCTTCAAGAGTCACGGAGTCAGACCCCAATGGTAGGTAGTTTCTATTAAGTTAAGGAACTACCTGCCTTTTTTAATAAACTACTTGACAAAAAGCCACAAAAATGCGGCGCTTCGCGCCCTTTGATTATCAAAGTAATTCCGGCGTGCCGGAAAATTTAATAATCGGAGGGACTTTTATGAGCAAATCTTCAAACCGGATCAAAGAGATTCTCTTTGACTGCGTCAACTCCATGTCTGAAAATCCATGGATCTATACTGACCAGATCAGCCATTTCTCCAGAAAAAGGAAGATCCCTTTTTCAGACACCATTCTGTCAACCATATGTATGCAGCGTTCTTCTTCTAAAAAAGAAATCCTTAATTATTATGATTTCAGAACGGATACTCCAACTCATTCCGCCCTGATACAGCAGCGAAACAAACTAAAACCTTCTGCTTTTGAGGATCTGTTCTATCGTTTCACGAATGCGGTTACTCCGGATCTGAGATATAAGGGATACCGGCTCTTTGCTGTCGATGGCTCTGATATTTACATCCCAAGAAATCCTGGCGATCCGGACACCTACCGTATCACTGATGTCTATGGCAAGGGCTTCAACATGCTCCATCTTAATGCCGCATACGACCTGGCATCAAAGCTGTATACCGACGTGATCATCCAGCCGGTCAATCACATCAATGAATACAGCGCCATGTGCGACATGATCGACCGTTACGCACAGCTGCATCCGGATGATAAGGCAGTCTTATCGCCGACCGCGGCTATGTTTCCTTTAATGTTTTTGCGCATGCGATTGAAAATGGAGTCTCCTTCCTTATCCGTGCCAGGGAACCCTCCTGCAGAAGCATGCTCTCAAAACTTGAACTGCCTGATGAGCCTGAATTTGACATCACTTTTGAACGATGGCTGACCAGAAGGAATACAAACACAGTAATAGCCCAGCCGGAAGTATATAAATCTATTGCCTCAAGAATATTTGACTATCTGGAGCCGAAGAGCAAAAAGATCTACTATATCTCTTTCCGTATCATCAAGTTCTTTCTGCCCAATGGATCCGCAGAATATATATATACAAATCTCCCGAAGGAAGATTTCACACTGGATGAGGTACGTGGATTATACAACCGTCGGTGGGGGATAGAGACTTCCTTCCGTGACATCAAATATGCCGCGGGCATGCTGTTTTTCCACAGCCGGAAAAACAGCTGCTGCTGCAGGAAATATACGCAAAACTGATCCTCTATAATTTCGGTGAGGCTGTAACGGGGGGAATAGCCATTCAAAAACGTAAGGGAAATATGCAGTACAGTATTAATTTCACGATTGCAGTCTCCCTGTGTGTTGAGTTTATAAGACGAAGCAGTAATGGAGCGGACTTGTTTGAATTAGACGATCTGATATCAAGACATCTGGTACCGGTTAGACCTGGAAGGAGCAGTCCCCGCTATATAAGGGCGAGGACTGCAACTTCATTCCTCTACCGATAATACAATCAACTGAATATTTTCCAGTAGGCAGGACCACCACTCCTGCCTGTTTGCCGTGCCTGAGGCTTTCGCCCGAGACGCAATACGAGAACTGCACCCAGAATTTGACGGTACCATCAGCTTGTAATAGTATATCAAAAAAGACTAACTAAATGCTATCTACTTACCATTGGAGTCTGACCCTCTGACTCATCATCCCAATGTCACATCCAGGATCATCATCGTCACAAACCCAAGAGAAAAGGCAATTGTTCACCAATTTGAGTGCTTTCCTTCCGACATCTCGGGAATCAATTCTTCCACCACTACATACATCATGGCTCCAGCTGCAAAAGTCAGCAACGCACAAACGGCCGCCACCACGATTCTAGATTTTTTTTAGTTATTTTTTCTCTCAACGTATAATATGCAGAGCGTTAATCCTCCAAAATACACCAAGCACAGGACCATTTTGTAGATTCTTTTAAGCCAGATCAGATACGCCGGATGCAATAGTAAAAAGAAATATACCGCTATCCCAAAAGCTATATAAAGGACTATTAGAATGTTATACTTGTACTTCTTAGCCGATTCTTTTTGAACACACTCTCTTGGACAAATCGTTCCGTAATTTACTAGTGATTCTAATGGAACGTCAAGGGTTTCTGCCAGCGATTTGTAAACAGATGGGTCAGGAAAACATAATCCCTGTTCCCAATTTGAAACCAATTTGTCAGTTACACTCAACCGGCCTGCCAACTGCTTTTGAGTGTAATTCTTTTCAATACGCTTACGCTTGATAAGTGCTCCAACCTCATTTACATCCATCTTAACCCTCCTCGACTTTGATTGCTTTGAACGATGAACCATCTCAATCTTAGAAAACGTCATTCCGTTCTGAAGCGCCTGATATGTCGGCAGCTATAAACACCTCCGTGCTTTTAATATAACGGGTGGAAACAAACAATATAAGAACACTTGTTAAGCACTAATCGGTTCGAATGTTAATGCTTGTTAGACTGTGAGAATCCCAAAAAGCAGGTAGTTCCTTAACTTATATAGAAACTACCTGCCACTAGAGTCTTGTACTGTAAAGATATTACACCGCCAAGCCGCTTTTTATCATTCCGCCAATTGCGTTTTCAGAAGGGCCAGAACACCGGTCCCCTTCATTATGAGTAAATCGTATTGATCCCCAACGCCAGTGCCCCCTGTCCCTTTTGTGTCAACGAATAGCCATCAAATGTCGTAGCAATGGAGGCTGGTGTTCCCGGAGTGTTGATCACAATTGCGGAGATTCCCCCGAAAACAGCGCCGAATTGTAAACTCCAACCAGCATCGCAAATCACTGTATTGGCTCCAGCCAAAAGGTCAATGGCGTCAAAATAGCGATCACCATCGTTGATGTCAGCCCGGGAAGCGTGCCTATCAACATCCCGACACTGACACCGATCAGCGCGTACAGCATGACGCCCAGCGTACATACCGACTGAATAGAAGACAACCAGATTGCCATGTTTGTCTCGCCTTTCTCTCAATAAATATTCAGCTTGACTCGAAACGCGACACTGAAAATCAGATAAAGCACAACAACTACTATAATTGTATAAGGGATCGAATACTTCATCGGCTGCTTCAATATCCTCGACAGTACAAACACATAGAGCATCGCGGCCGGCAAAAAGGGGATAAATCTCCAAATAATAAGGAACCCTGCCAAAGCCACCAACACCTCCAACATCTGGTATAGATTGCGATACTGCACCTCGTTCATACGGAAGTAGGTCTTTGGATTTCGGAGCCCCTGAATGATGAGCAACATGGAAAAATAATAACGCCGCCTGCTACAATGGCAGGAAAATACCCCGACCCGGGCACTCCATTCGCGGTCTCTCCGGGAAGTTTCCACCCTGATACAATAAAAAATACAGCCACAAAAATGGCCACAACGCCAAATATCACTTCACTATTTAAAAATCGTTTTTTCATAACTCCCCTCTCGACAATAGGGATTTTTTCTTTTGATCAAAACCGGTACGCTCTTTAATTCTGCGTTCCGGCTTCCCCAATGATCGCCGTATTTTTATTGCGCCAATCCAGCCTCTTCGATAATTGCTGCATATTTTGTTGAGTCAGATATGGCTAATTCATACAATTCATCGGGCTCCAAGTAATTCCAGTCTGTTCCGCGCGTCTTGGTGTATCCCCTGAATTCTTCGCTCTCCACTGCCGCACGAACTCTCTCCACCAAATATCCCCTGATATCATCCGGCACTCCCTTCGGGCAGCCGATGCCGACCCAAACATTACAGATTAAGTCGGGATATCCTAGGTCCGGTGCGATCGGGGCGTCAGGCACTGCGGAGGAAGGTCGGTCATTAAACACACAGAGGCACTTCAGTGCTCCTGAATCTATGTTGGATTTTGCCTCGGAAGCCCCTACCACGATCGCGTCACAGTGGCCGCCAAGCAGCGCAGTCATTTCCCCTGCCGCTCCGTCAAAAGGCACATGATTTACCGTAATCCCTGTTTCCTTTTCCATGGTATATGCTGTCAACTGCCAAATATTGTCAGTGCCACCGTCTCCTACAGAAACTTCGCCCGGATTTTCCTTGCAATATTTCACGAACTCCTCAAAAGTCTGCCATTGTGAATCAGACGGCACTACCAGAGAACCAGACCAGGACTGGCAAAGCCCCAAAAACTCTCCATCGTCCGGCCCTATATCCGCGTAACCAAGAGCACTAATATACATAAGCTCTGAAACAACTGTAGAAATCGTATACCCGTCTGCTTTAGAATTGATCAGTGTCTGCCAACACACCGATCCTGTTCCGCCTGTCTTGTTGTCAACTACGACCGGAACGCCCATGCTGTTTTCCATAATATTGGCAATCGTCCTTGCCATAGCGTCAGATCCTCCCGCCGCCGCATGAACAAACATATTTACTGATTCCTTAGGGGAAACAGCGCCTTCTTCCTGTTCGTTTGTAGAACCCTCAAGCTGTCATACCGATCGCCATTACAAACGCCATTGCAGCCAAGATGAACCTTTTTTCATTTTCTTCCCCTCATTTCTTGATCAAGATATGTTGCGAGTTAAATATGTTTATTAAAAAACTATAGCTGACCGGCACAAATACTCTACTAATTTCCCGGTCCGACTAGGTAATGTTCCGATCTGCCTCGGGCATTTATTCGCGCCGCAGTGCATCAATAGGATTGAGATTTGCTGCCTGTACAGAAGGCAGCAATCCGAAGATAACGCCGATTGCCATTGAAAAGAGAACGCTGAGTATGATCGCCGGTATGCTGATGGCGACCGGCGTTCCTGCTGCCCGGGAGATCACCTCCGCGAGGATGATCCCCGAGATGACTCCCGCGACGCCGCCCAGACTCGTCAGTACCACTGCTTCCGTCAGAAACTGTGTCAGGATCCGGCTGTTTCTTGCTCCAAGCGCCTTTTTCAATCCGATTTCATTTGTTCTCTCTGTCACGGACACCAGCATGATATTCATAACTCCAATTCCTCCAACCAACAGTGCAATACTTGCGATCCAGATCAGCAGGTTATTTGTACTGTTTGCCAGCTCCTGCTTGTTGCGCGCCTTTTCCAGAAGATCCTCCGCTTTATAGGTTACCGCATCTTCTCCCGTGCCGCTTCCGCCAACAGATTTCTTCATAATTTGTTCAACCTGTCTGCCAACGTCACTCATCTTCTCCGTAGACACAGCCCTCGCAACGCAGTCCTGCGGCTCATCATAATTATAAAGGATTGGCCAGTCCGCATCGGGAATTAAAACTATACCGTATTCATCACCGGTGTAGGTCTCATAGTCTCGCAAAGATTCGATCACTGGTTGAAAATTATCTGCCTTCCTGATAAGTCCCACTACAATGAAAGGCTCTCCTAAAAGGTCAACCGTGCTTCCAATCGGTTCAATGCCCGGGAACAGCAGCTCCGCCGCCTTCTCATCCAGCAGCGCCGTTTTGCGGAAATTCGTGTAATCCGCTTCCACAAAGGGCCTTCCCTTATACACAAGATACCCGACTGTTGTTAAGTAGTGTGAATCCACCCCGAAGATACTTCCTCCCGACAAAAAATTCACACCGGCCGTGATTTCCGACGCATACCTGCGCTTATAATAAAAAGAGGCGTCGGCCACACCGCTAAGTTCACGAATCTCTCGAATCTGTGAGTCTGTTACCGGAATCACATTATCCGGCATCCCTGCTTCCATCCAGTACTCCGAATCCCCCTGTCTGAGAGAGACCGTCACGTTGTTGTTGCCCGTACCGATCAGATTCTGCATGATTTGCTCATTTGTTCCTTTTATAGTGGAGACAATGGCAATGATAGATGCAATACCGATTATCACTCCGAGCATAGTCAAAAAGGACCGAAGCCTGTGGGACCAGATTCCTTTCAAAGCAAGCCTGATATTTTCACGCATATCCACTCTCCCCGTTTTCTCTAATAAAGTTCGTAGACTGACGCTTCTCTTGTTTTTGCCCCATCTTTCACGTTTTTTCCGTAAGGGAAGGCAATCCAGTCGTTCGCACTCAAACCGTCCAGCACTTCGTAGCCCGAATCGCTCAGAGTGCCGGTGACTATATATTGCTTTTTAAGTTTCATGTCAACATCCCGCTTATAGACATATTTCCGTCCGTCTTCTTCCCGTATGAAGGCCTTAAGCACCGTCAGAGTATTGCTCCCTCCGTTCGGATTCGATGATGTATAAGATACTTCGACCCACTCTCCGTTCGTCAAGTTTGCTTTCTTTTCACTTACGGCGGCCATAAAGGGATAAAAGGTTTCTGTGCCGCCGTCATAAAACATTCCCGTGCTGTCAGGATAAGGAGAAATGCTTTTGATCTGAGCTTCATACTGTCCGCCAGTCTGCCAGGATGTCACGGTAACAGTGTCGCCTTCCCTGATCGTTCCGAGTTTGCTCTCCTTGATACCACTCTTTACATAGAGCCCTTCCGTCCCGGTGACTGTAATAAAGGCGCTTCCATCTGTAGGCGGCGCGTTGGGATCACCTGCTGTTTTAATCACGCCGTCCATGCTTGCCGTGATCACACCCTTTTCAAGCGCACTTTCCGCTTTTTCAATTTTAATCTTGGATTCCTTGAGGTCCAGTTCCAGGTCTCTTAGTTTTTCCCTTGCTTCCCGCTTTGCCTTAGCCAGTTCTCTACTTGTATAACTGATTTCTCCTGACAAAATTTGAATTCCGGATCCTGTCCCAGTGCCGGGTGCAGGCGCTGTCGGGGGAACAGGACCTGTCTCGGATATGTTTTCGTCACTCATCGATTCAGATTCAGGCTGCTCTGTCGGCTCTTCTTTTCCCGGTTCAGGTTCAGGCTGTTCTGCTTGCTCTTCCTGCGGTTTTTCAGGGACTTCGGGTTCGTCCTGTGTTGCGTTGTTACCGGAGTCATCTGACGGTACCGGTTCAGAGGATTCATGACCTTCACCAGTCTCTTCGTGCTCTTCTTCGGTACTTTTATTGAGCAGTTCCTCTATCTCGCGTTTTCTTGCTTCGATCAGCATTTTTAACTGTTCTTCCGTAAGACAGTCAAAAAAACGTTTCATTTCATTTACATCAAGCCCGCTTACCTGCTCTTCGGTCATGTCAGTAAAAAGCCTCGCGAGAAACGCCTGGTCCAAACCACGAATCTGTTCTTCACTCAGCGAAGCAAGAATGGCCGAAATGATCTCTGGCTCCAGTTCGGAAATCTGATCAGAGGAGAGTTTCTGCAAGAATAATGCCAACACGTCGGAATCGATCTCTCCAACCTGCTCCCTTGTGACGTTTCCCAGTAGAAGTGTTATAATAGCTGACATAGCATCCTGATCAATTTCTTCGACCTGCTCCGCCGTTAGGTTTACCGATAAGCTCTCAAACAAGACAGACAGCGTCTTGCTGTCCATAAGTGCCGCTGCAGAGGCAAATTCCTCCCTGTCCTGCTCACTCAGTGCATTAAGCATGGAAGCAAGGAGCGACCCGCGCTCCTGTTTCTTTTCCTCCATCTCGTCCGTGATCATAAGCTTGTCCAGCATGGCGGCCAGCCATTCTCCGCGCTCCGGATCAGGAATCTCTTTCAGAATCTTCCGAAGAAGCAGAGCAAGTTCTTCCGGCTTGTTCATAGCTGCATAACCGGTCTTACCTGTAGCCAAATCCACTTCTATATCGTACATCTGGTCTAATAGCATGATATCGGTTATCCACGCCTTCTGAAGTGCCTGCGCGTCGTCTCTGACCTGCAGCGCTATGTACAAATGTCCTGACTCTTTCTTTTCGGCTGCTTTTTGCCACTTTTTGATAAAGTCTCCGGTAATCACTACCGTCCCGCCCTTGCACAGGAAAACATAGGGCGTGTCCTCTTCTCCGAGAAAAACATCTTCCGGATCGTCGCGGACAGGTTTTGCGTCTGCCGTAAGGATGTGCTCGTACACTTCCGCCTTGCTAAGCACATCGACCTGATCAAACTCGGCAAAATCCCAAGCCAGATCAAAATCTCCCCCTTCGGAAGTCGGTGAAGTGTTTTCCAAAGTCTTAATGTTTTCCTTTGCAACCGTAATCCCGAGTTCAATCCTTTCGCGATTAAGTTTCTCTTTTTCCAGTTTAAGTTCTGTGGCCCTGGTGTCATAACGAAGAAGAACGTCTCCTTTGCGAACGGGCTGCCCCTCCTGCACCAGAACATCTTGCACCTTCTCCGTATCCGACAGATAAATATGCTGTTCGGCCTGCGTGGTAATCATGCCGGACACGCTGTTCTGCCAGTCCAGGTAATAGCCGTAGTTGAGGTCAGAGACCGGCACCACGGCAACCGTCGAAGAGGTAGTCGAGCGTACAGCTGATGCGATCCCCGCGATGATCGCCGCGACAAGGATCAGTGAGACACCCGCTGTCATTACTTTCTTTTTATTATCTTTGAGGTTATTAAACATTTTTGCACTTCCTCATTGAACATTTTTATAGGGGCTCCTCGTTTTAAAGACGCCCTAATTCTCCATCTATGATCTCAGCTCTGTTTTTTGCTCTCCTGGCGATTCCCTGATCATGCGTGATCACAAGCACCGTCACTCCTTCTGCGTTGAGTTCTTCAAACAAATCCATAACCTGTGCCCCCGAGCGGGAGTCAAGCGCCCCCGTCGGTTCGTCTGCGAGCACAATCCGGGGATTGTTGACAAGTGCCCTTGCGATTGCCACTCTTTGCTTCTGTCCTCCTGACAGCTGACTCGGCAAAAAATCCATTCTGTCAGTGAGTCCGACCCTGCCCAGCGCCTGCTGTGCTTTCTCTCTTCTCTCTTTTCGAGGAATGTTCGCGTAAGTCAGAGGAAGCTCAACATTCTCAAGAGCCGTCTGTCCACCAAGGAGTTGAAAGTTCTGAAAGACGAACCCTATCTTCTCCAGCCGAATGTCCGCCAGTTCGTTTTCTGAAAGGCTTCCCACTTCTCTCCCGTCGATCAAAAGACTTCCGCTGGTCGCCTTGTCAAGACACCCGATCAGGTTCATCAGCGTCGACTTTCCCGAACCCGACGGGCCTACAATAGCCGTGTAATCACCCTCATTCACCACAAAATTAATACTCTTAAGTACAGGAACCTCCAACTTTCCCTGATAGTAGTTCTTATAAATATTCCTGCACTCCACAATCTTCTTCATTGCTGTTCTCCGCTCATTAGCACAGTTTTCATGCCCTCACTCAATGACGGATCCGGTATGCAAATCGCGTCCTCAGCCGAGAGCCCTTCTGAGATCTTCACCTTTCCAAATTCTTCACTAGTTTCTGAGATCGTGACCTTTTGCTTTACCAGTCTGCCATGGTCGTCCTTCCAAACGAACGGATGATCAGGATCAGTCAGATCCACCATGTAGTCAGGAATCCAGAGCCCCTCGGAAATACCCTCTTCCCCTTCTTCCAAATCCAGCTCCACATAGACATGCTGCCCCATAATCAGCCCTTCGCTGCTGTCTAGCTCAACATAGAAAGGATATCGAGAACTTCTGCTAGTCTCCGAGCCCATAACCATGTAGCTTCCGCTTTCTGAAGTCATGGCATTCTCTGTATCGATCTTGGTGATCCTTCCTTTCCATGCGTTATCGTTAACCCTCGAGTGAACGATGACGGGCGCGTCTACATAGAGATCTCCAATGTTTTGTTCATTGACGGCTCCCTTCACTCTGTAAGTGCCCACCTTCATCACAGTGATGAAGCTGTTGTCGCCGGAACCCGAATAGGAAACGTCGTTCTCATTAATGCTCTTGACAACTCCGTCGATTCCGCTGACAACTTCCGCGTTTTCAATATTATCCTCCAGTTTTTCAATTTCCGCTTCCTTAATCTCGATGTCCAATTCCTTGTCCTTGAGGGCAAGTTTTTGTTCCTTGATCTGAACAGTATAATCAGCCTGCTCCGAGGAGGATGCGTTCTTCTTCTCTTTTTCCAGCTGAGAAATTGCTTCTGCCGTGCTGTCATATTCATTGTGAATACGTTCAAGGTCTATCTCTGCTTGCCGCAGGTCTTCTTCATATTTCGAGGTATTATAAACAAAGAGAGCCTGGCCTTCTTCCACCTCTTCTCCCTCCGAGACGAAGATCTCCTTGACATCCACGTCGTTGTTTTTAGATACCGACCATGTACTCTGTGACTCTATGATCCCAGAGTAACGATTGATCATACCAAGTGCTGCATTCTGCCCGGTCAGATTCTCAACCGTCTCCACATAAGCCGTTCCGTCAATAAGATTTCCTGAACCCCTTAGCCTGATAATCAATATCGCCGCGATTAGCAGCGCTGCGGCCGCGATCACAATCCATCTTATATTCTTCTGAATAAAAACAGTCATATGTCCCTCCACGTAACCATGCTTCTGCCTTCGCTCTTTACAAGTAATGATTATAGCCTTGGCATAATATACAACTTGCTCCTTTTTTATATCCTATCTTCCGGTTGACTTTCCCCTTTTTTTCATGCCTGCAATCTCAACAGGTTTCAGACTTTTGTTTTATCCCGCCATTTGTAAATATACTTTATTGTTGATATGTTTAAACTAACATGGAAACAGTAACAAATCACAAACCGATCTATGCCTTAGGCTTAAAATCATCAGAAGAAAAGGTGAAACCCAACCGTCTGTCGTAGTCTGGATGCTGATATAGAACTCTTCTTCCATGTAGCCTGCTCGATTTCTTCCTCAATCCACTTGCGCGGTGAATTTGCAGCTAACTGTGAGCGCTCGGACCAAGCGTCATGCTATTATAGGCATGACAGATTTGTGCTTTGTTTGTGCTAATATTTTAATATTTAAAGGATCATTTTCCGTTTAGAGTACAGTTGATGTGCCATCTTGAGGATTAATATGGACAATCTGTTCTGATGGCGAGTTTGGTCATCATTCTGCGGTGAATAAAAGTGAGGTAACATCTGTGAAAGGTAAGGAAGAAGTGTTTAATCGACCAAAAGAATGGCTGAATCGCTAAATTTACGTTTGTAAGGAGGGTGTATCGGCGAAATGCATAAGCAACGCCAGAAGGAAATGAAAATGGAACTCTCAGAGACAGCAAAAAAGGCAGATAAAGATTTAAACATAATCTTGATTTCTATGGCGATCCCGTTGATTGTATTCATTTTTTACAAAGATGATATTATGGGATTCTGTAAAGATCTTTCGGTAAACATATGGCTTCGCTTTATTCCTCTGATGCTGATCCAGTTCGGCCTCGCAGGACTTGGATGTGTGATTATTATGCTATACAGAAAGGAACACTTCCGGGACTACGGACTTGTTAAACTGCGTTTTCTGCAGACAATTATCCTGTCCATGGCTGTTTGCATTCCGGCATTCATTTTCATGTTGGTCAATAACGAAGTGGATTTATATTTGCCTCTACAGGGATGCCTGCTAACAAGAGAATTTCTGTCACGCACATTTCCTATAAACGTTATCGGATATGGGCTGACGTTACTTGTATGGGGTTTCTTTGAAGGTTTCAATTACGTAGTTATCTCCAAAAAGATCAATGAGAGGTACCCTGGGGGCAGAAAGCATATCAACTATGGGGCTATAGTCTGTGGCATGCTCTGCATCCTCATACACGGAATGATTGGCTTCGATCTGTATACGCTCTTCGAGGCACTTACTACATTCGTCATAGTATACGGAATGCTTATGATCAAAGAAAAGACCGGTAATGCATGGGGATGTATACTGATATTCATCCTGTTCTGGAATGCGATCTGAATCAATTGGTTGACAAGCGGTCAACGTTGAAGTTATTCGCTCGTTCTCTGTTGTACATTCTGATTCAGCTTCTGGATCTTTCTCCGCCAGATCAGGTACATGGTAATCCATATAATTACAAGGAATACAAGAAAGAAAAAAGATTGACCCAGCAGACTCTAGCGGATCAGATTGATGTAACAAGTTCAGTAATATCAAAATGGGAGAACGGGAAAGGGTTTCCTGATATATGACAAAAAAGGTGTTCAGGTATTCGAAAACTCTTACCAATCGTCCTTAGAGGGATAATTCTGTGGCTTCTTTTTTTATCATTACTCCTTCTCTCAGAGGAAATTTAGCTGTAACAAAATGGACAATATTTCTGCCGTTATCTGTGGCAGTATATTACTGATTGTCTCCATTCATACGTTGAAAAAAGTAAAAAAAATGACAACTACTTCTGTTATAATAAGTCTTAAAGAGCTTGAAGAAATACATGGCGACGAGGTGATTTCCCCTAAGAAGGCATTCCATGAGTTCGTCAGATTTTTGTCTCAAAAGTTCAATCTTTCCGAAACAGAAGTCACAAAGATTGATCCTGTCGCAATGGGATCATTTCCGCAGGAGTGGCTTGCAGAAAAGAACGTTTTCTGGCTTTTACAAAATGATGACTGTTCTGATGTTTTTTACAGGCACTATCATGCACGCTACTTCCACGAATCGTATGTATATATAATCTACTGCAATTCGTCGGACAACTTTTATTCAAACTGCGCGCTGTTGCAGCTATACCTGACGATCCAGAGAGGCATTGATTTAGAAGATATAGCAGGAAAAACTCCGGCATACAAAGATATGATTAATTCGATTTATCTCTACCACGAGGATCTTTCCTTCATGACAACAACCGACTTGTCAGAAGAGTAAGCGGAAAGTTGGCTGCCATTTGATGAAAGATAATAAAATTACAAAACTACTGTTTATAGTTTTATGGATCGTTGAGATAATAGTGTGGATCCTTTTTATGGGTTCACTGTATTTTTCACGCTATCGTTTTATTAAGACAAGCTTCTGGGTATCTATTGGTGTTGCCCTTGTTTTGCTCTTAATTCTAAAGAAGATGGATCATAAAGGAGATGTTCTGAACGGAAATTTCTTAAAAGAAAGTGACCTCAAACTGTTTAGGTTATATTATATAACTATTTACGGAGGTCTGATTCTTATAATTGTTGGCAGCCTTCTTTCAAATCTGCATAACATAAACTGTTCTCTATATTGTCAATATGCAATACACGGAAAGGTTGAGAATGCAAAAAATAACTATTTTCCTTTGGTTTGTTGTCTTCATTTTGATTGTTTACTCATGCGTTCTTGTCATAGGATCTCAAAAACACAGCATTGAAGGAACCTATTGTACGCTGCCAGAAGAAGATTTTTTGCCGGAAAACCTGTACCTTTCGGTTTTCAGCGATGGCACCTTTGTGATTTACAGACAGAACGAAGAGGGTGTTTATGGAAAAATTGAAGCGGAAGAATATGACCACATAGCCGCCCTTGAGTTCATTTTTGATGATAACAGTCGTTATGTTGCAGTCTACGATTTTGATAAGTCCATTATCTTTTTGGGGGATTTTATAAAAGAATATGAATGCCCTCTTGAATTCAAAAAGATCAGCAATACCCCGTTGCTGATAAATGTTAAGGGCCCGGAAGGCAAGACAACGACACCGCAAAAGTGATTTCTTCATTAGTCCTTCTTCCAAAAGAAAACACCCTGTATCCGGAATCCATCCGGGTACAGGGTGTTTTTGTGTGTGTTCTGTCAGACTGCCCTTTTTGTAAAGGCAGTGCTTTCAATATTTTTCTCTTCTGTCCGCATCCTCGATGTGCTGCTGCCACCTTTTCAGAAAGTCTGTCAGTGCCTTGTTCCTGGTCGGCTTGGCTCTATTCCGATCATTTCACAGGACCGGATATAGTCAATAAGAAACTGAAGCCCTTCCTCTGCATAGATTCAGTTCTTTTATTTCCTTCTTATGCTGCCATTCCTTTTCACCGCAGTCCTGTCTCAGGCTTTCTATTGTGCTTTCTGCATTCTTTCTGTCCCACTCTTTTATTCTTGCTTTTACACAGGCCTCCCTTTCTCTCTGCTCCTGTTCTTTCAGTTACGCGTTGATGTTTGTAAGATGTCTGATCTCTTTTTCGCCTCAAACAGTTCCTTTGAAAGGGCTGACTGGCTCTTTGCTGACAGCTTGAGGTTTTCAATATCCCTTTCGGTCTGGTCTTCCCGGTTTATTTCAACAGCTACAGCAAAATAGCAGGCCATCATCTCGTCGTAGTTGATGCCGTTGATCTCTTTAAAAATGATTTATTTTTGGGAAAACTACCCGGGGAGGCTTCTATATAGGGCAAAGAAAACCCGCAGGCTGTTCCTGCGGGTCTGATGTCAAGGTGTTTTGATGTGTCGTTTTTGAGATGCAGCTTTTTGAGACTGCCATGCAGCAGTGTTGTCCGCCTAACTGACGATTTGGCGCGTCAACAAAGCGTTAGGGCTGCATTAGTGTTTCATGCTATAATTGGATATCTGTTTTTGATCCATGTGTCCGGAGGCAATATGTCCAAAAAACTAAGCATCGTTTCTTTGATTGTGTCCTGTGCTGTATGCGGATTCCTGGTTTTGGAATTCACAAGGCCGACAAGCTCTTCATTCCTTCTAATAGGCATGGCTGCGCTTTCCGTCCTCGGGTTTCTGTGTTCGGTCATCGGAGTCAGAAGAAACTGGACCGGGCTTTCCGTTATGGCTGTTGTCGTGGGGAGCCTTGCGATGACGGCTATTTTGGTAATGTTTTTTATAATGCTTGCGATGGGATCGTAATTGAGCCTGTTTCTTTATGACACGGACGTAAGTTCAAATTAAGAAGGAACAACACAGGAGGGGCCTGATTTCCCCTCCTTGCTTTTGGCCATGGTAAGATTATGCTCTTGATAGTTGGTTGGCGTTGAACGTTACAGTTTCAGTAAGATAGATGGCCTGTACTAATCCAGCGCCATTTTGAGGTGACCCGTGGATGGTAACCTTACAGGTTTTTCTGTTATTAGTAAGACTGTACGACCAGGAACTTAAGGCAAAATGAAAGCCTGTAAAGCTGCTTGGCCACCCTACGCCAGTTCCGTTAATTGATTGGTAGTGATATATAACCGGGCTTCCGGAACCAAATATCGTTGAGAAAAGGTATAGATATGAATTGTGGGAGATCAGCCTTTTGCCGGTGTATATAAGTGAAGCGTTATCTATTTAACGGAAAAAACAATGAACTGGATTCTTTGGAGGCGATTAGAATGAAAAAGATGATAGCAACAGTACTTTGCCTTGCCCTTGCACTCTTATTGGCTGGTTGTGGATCTAAAGTTGGCGATTATCCTGCAACTATAATGATAAACGGAACAAATTATTATTCAACCGATAATGCCGTTCCCGTTGAAGTAGACGAAAGCGCAATCCAATACACTAGTTCATATGCGGAGGATGGTGTTCCAAAAAAGGACGGAGAGGCAAATTTCAATAGAGATACAGGCACTCCTTATGCCGTTCTTGAAAATGGAATGGTTGTAGTTCTTATGGACAATGAATGGATAGAGTTCAAAGCAAAGCAAGGAGAGAGTATTGAGGTATCAGCGCAGGACGGATCAGACCAATCTATTGAGGGTGAATGGAAAGCGAGATTTTTCATGCCGGCACTGAACCCCTAAACCACAGCATAAAATCCTATCTGAGCATATTTTTGGTCGATATCGTCATTGGATGCTTTCTCAGATTGTTGGATTATTGTCTAGCAGATGCGCTTGGCAATTATATCTTGACAGAAGACTTCGTTCTCTTATGGCTGGTAGGACTGCCTCGTTCGCTTCGCAATCCTCGCATGCCCCGCTCGGCTCTGGCCACCGGTTGAAGATGATAAGCCTGTCAAGATCAAAGACGCTTAAAAAAGCAGCAAATCTTTTTTTCAAGACATGCTGCTTTATTTCACGCCACAATGGTAATGGTTATTCTGCTTTTTGTATAACGAAGAGTCAAATACTGTTATATATGATCTTTGATGTGGCTTCCCAATCAATAGATCTACAGAATATCAAGCATACTTTCTCTTAAAAAAAATAATTGAAAGCGCATAGGAAGCGGCACAAAGCAGAATAACGGCAACAAGCGCAATTCCCATGCTAAGTCCAAAATGCTCCACAACGAACCACATGATTGAGTTGTCCGTCAGTCTCGACCAGATTCCAAGGACAACGAGGACTATCACAAGAATGATCATGGCCGCAAATCCGGCATTTTCCCCTAACGAATAATTTGAGGGCAATGTGAACGATAGGAAAACAAGCGTAACGCAGAGTGAAGCAACCGCCATAAACAGGTAAAAGCCAAACCGATACGCGGGGAAACAGAAATAGGAAATCACGTTCACAATCAAGGCGACTGCAAATCCAATCAGCGCCATGATCCCGGCAAAGGTATAGCGGCTCTGTACGATCTGCTTTTTGGAAACCGGGAGCGACACGGCATATTTTCCCCATTTCCATTGCTGATCGCAGGTTGTCAGGGAGATAATCATGGATGTTACTTCAAGCGGTATCAGCAGAAAGCCAATGTAGAGTGCACCCGTTCCCTGCAAAATAATCATCAACGCAACCATTATTGCAAGATCAATCACAGGCCGGAGAATCCCGTTTTTTTTCCGGATCGTCAAATAATCTTTGATTAGCAAACCTCTCATTGCAGCTCCCCCTTTACGTAGAACAGCATGATTTCCTCAATCGTGGCCGGGTCGACAATCGCATTTGGATATTCCTTTGCTGCCTTATTCCTGTTGCGCACCAGCACCTTGTATTGATAGTCTTCTTTGCGGTACGCGATCACTTCCGACTTATCAAGCGTATCAAAGACGGCCGCACCGCAGCTTACAATCCCGTAGTGATCGACCAGATCATTCTTGTCGTGACTGAAGACCAGCCTTCCCTTGTGGATAAAGGTGATGTAGTCCGCTACCTTTTCCAGATCACTTGTGATGTGGGAAGATACCAGTACGGAATGGTTTTCGTCCTGAACAAAATCCATCAGCATGTCCAGAACATCATCCCGGATGACCGGGTCAAGGCCGCTGGTCGCTTCATCGAGGATCAACAACTCCGCCTTGTGGGAGAGGGCAACGGCAAAGGCCATTTAACTTTCATCCCCTTTGAAAAATCCTTGATCTTTTTATCTTTTGGCAGATCAAATTTGTCAAGGAACTGCCGGTATTCGGACCATTCCCATTCCGGGTATATCCCGGCCATAAACGTCCCGATTTCCATCGGCGTAAATATATCGGGGAGGTGGTTTTCATCAAATACCACGCCCAGTTTGCTTTTAACTTCTATTTCGTCTAATAAATGATCTTTTCCGAAAATGAAAACCTCGCCGCCGCTTTTCCTTGTCTCGTTCAGGATGCAGTTGATCGTCGTCGATTTCCCAGCGCCATTCTCGCCGATCAGCCCCATGATGACGCCGCGAGGCAGAGAGAAGCTCAATTTATCCAGAACGAAATCGCCATAATCTTTTGAAAGATTCCTGACCTCTAAAATGTTCTCGCTCATTTACTCATCCTCCTGATACAAGATCGTCAGCAAGTCAACCAGCTTGTCGAATGATATTCCGCTGGCGCGTGCAATCTCAATGGCTTCCGCAAATCTCCCCTCGATCTTCTTTTGCTGTTCTTCCAGATAGAAGTCCTGGTTTTGGGCCGATACATAACAGCCCTTTCCTGCGGTTGTTTCAATAAAGCCATCCTCTTGCAGCGTGGCGTATGCCTTTTGCACGGTCAGTATGCTGATGTGCAGAGACTTTGCAAGCGAACGGACGGAGGGGATTGCTTCACCGGCTTTCAATTCACCGCTTATGATCGCCGCCTTGATCTGTGTTGCGATCTGTTCATATAGAGGGCGACTTGATTTGTTGCTCACAACAATTTCCATGGAATCACCGTCGTTTCCTGTTATATACCGTATAGCTATAACAAGTACAGCATATAACGGAAAGAGTCATGTGTCAAGGCGCGTGCTCTCTTAACTTTGTTAAACCTTCTGGTTTCTAAAAAACAATTGACTAAACAGAAGGGACAGTAAGACTCCTGGGAAAGCAGTTATAAAATGTATTGTGGTTGTCTCCGAATAGTAATTTAGTGAGTATTTTTTTCTGGTTTCTCCTCCAAAAGAAATCCACCGTTTCTCTTGACTGTAAACCCTGTTCATACTGTATTCTTTGAGATAAGTTGACTTCGCAAAAGGGAGGTAAGCCTATGACAATAAAAGAAGTTGAGGGGAAAACAGGTCTGGCACGCTCCAATATCAGGTTTTATGAACGGGAACGGCTTATTGAGCCTGAACGAACTGAAAACGGGTATCGGAACTATTCTGATATCGACGTGGAGAAAATCAGGAAAATAGCCTATATGCGAACACTCGGAATAACAATTGAGGATATACGGGATGTCCTTAATAACGAGGTGCCCTTGACCCAGATTATCCGAAAACAATATACAAAGTTAGAGAAGCAGATTTCGGATCTTAATAATGCTCGCAATATGTGCGAAAAAATGCTGCAGAACGAAGACATTAGCATTGAAACACTAGATATCAGCCTGTATGTTAATGACCTTAATGAATATTGGGATAATAACAAAAATACTTTTGAACTGGATTCGGTTACCTTCTTTTTCCTATGGGGAAAGGTTATTACATGGGCAGTTCTCACGATTGGGTGTCTGATCATAGCGTTGCTTTCATACCCCTATTTACCCGGGATGATTCCCATACAATGGAATCAGGGAGAAGTGAGCTCCACAGTCCATAAAGCCTTCATTTTTGGCTATCCTGCAGCATGTATTATTGTACGGTTCATGCTTCGCCCATTTATATGGAGAATGCTGTGGAAACATGGGCTTTACAATGATGCAATTACAGATTTTGTAGTTAATTTCATATGCTTATTAACGCTGTCAATTGAAGTATTTACTGTGCTTTATCTTCTTGAACTCGTAAAAAATGTGGTAATGCTTATATCTGCAGAAACAATAGTGTTCGCATTTATTCTTATTCTGGCGTGGAAAAAGCAAAAAGGGATACTGTTTTCGTTGTAAAGAAAGAAGCAGAAATCGGTTTAGACTTATGCTTCGCATGCCGCCGTGATAGGCGCTATTCAGTTTTCAAGGAAAGAGGGCGGCAGCACTTGACTGTCGCCCTTTAGGTTACCGTTTATTCTTTTCTGGAGAGTGGAATCCTCAGTTCCATCTGATAATCGGTGCTGTACATGTCTAAAAAACATATTTATGGACTTATGGAAAGTTATTCCCAAATCCCATTATCTTCTTTGGGAATAGCATATTTCCTATGCTTGCGGATACCCAGGATGAAGAAGATGATTCCGGAAATCATTAGCCCTGTACCGAACACAAGGTTGATGTAAAACGGTACGCCTTCCAGCTTCACATCGTACAGGATCTGCCCCAGCATAATGACCCCCAGCATGAACTGAGATATGGCGGTAACGAAATAAAATGATAATCGTTTGCTCATTTGCTTTTCTGCTTCCTTCTGTTCGGTGTACATGTCCAGCGGGCCGTCGGCCGCGTTTTTCCTCAGATACACCCTGCCGCCATACTCCGCCACGACGGAGATCCCGGTCTGCTCCAGAAACGCAAGATACTCTTTCTTCTTACTGCCGGTGTAGGCGGGCAGGTCGATCTTATACTGATACCTCGCCGGGGAAACGTCCTCAAACTCATATTCTCCGGCATGATAGGCGATGAGCATCAGGCCGTTTTCGCCCTGTTCATTCAGCCATTCTTCTTCCTTGTGAATATCCAGAAATGTTTTCTTAACGGTTGTTTTCATGGGCTTCCTCCTTCATTCGCTGTGCATTTTGCAGCATTTCCTCCAGGCGGATAAGTTCTTTTTCAAAGAACTGTTTTCCTGTGTCTGTGATGATATATTCTATCTTTCTGTCTTGCGGATACTCATCCAGCGCCTTGATCCAGCCTTTCTTCTGCAAGGTGTCCAATGCTCCGTAGAGGGAACCGGCTCCAATCTTCACCCGACCGTCTGTCATTTCCGCGATGTCTTTCATCAGGGCGTACCCGTGCGCCGGCCTGTGGAGCCGCAGCAGGATGTAAAAAACAGGTTCTGTGAGCGCCCCGGTGTTTGCTGTCCGTGCCATGGTGTCTCCTTTCAGTTACGTATTCTGATATATCATTATTTATAATATATCGGAATATGTAATAGTTGTCAACCCATGAAACAGAAACAGCCGGATGATTCCAAAAAAGAACCTTCTGGCTGCACTTATGCCATATGATTCAGATTACTCCTCATGCACTGTTTTACCCAGCAGCCGCCTTTTTGTCTCTTGCAGCTTATGTCCGTTCCTGCCGGTTATAAGAACGCCGATGAAGATCATCGCAAACGCAATCCCGAGCATCAGTCCCTGCGCAACGTCAAATACAGCGGAAGGTGTTTCCGGCGCCACAAACAGCGACACAAAGTACACTACAAATGAAATCAGCCCCAGTTTAAACCACACATGCAGGCGTTTCGTGTAGTTCAGTTTATCCTCGTTGCTGTAATCTGCTACCTTTAATACGGTTTCTTTCAGTTCCTTATCCATTTGCTCGCTTCTCCTTTCTCCATCCAGCAGTTCCCGGAGGTCCACGTCATAGTAATCTGCCAGTTCCACAAGGATATCCAGGTCCGGCATGTTGCTTCCCGTCTCCCAGAGGGATACCGTGCGGCGCGATACATTCAGCATCTCCGCAAGCTGTTCCTGAGTGACGGTCTTTTCTTTCCGAAGCTCTTTTAAAAAAGCTCCGATCTTCTGTTGGTCCATCTGCGGTCCTCCTTTCAAGTGCAGAATAGCTCGGATGGGAAATGAAAAACAGGACGCAAAGCGAGCAAACGCCCTTTTTTCACAAAAGAGACAATTGTTGTCCCTATCCTTCTTTGTTTCTCTTTTCTACATCCTGATTCAGTTTTCGGATCTTGATCATCCATCCCAGGTAATTGACAATCCATATGATAATAAATACTGCGAAAAAGATCAGGAAAAAGCTCAAAATTCCAGATATGCTATGCTCCATCCATCGCATGATATATCCGCCTGCCATCATCGGTACCGTTAAGATTACACAGAACACGGCGCTTTGCTTAGGAAGGCTCCAGTCCGCCATTTCCCAAACCACAGAGGCCGCTCCGTATATGCAGCCCAATATTCCTGATAGAACGGTCTGAATGATAACGGCTGTGATTTCATTACCAACGGCGGCAACAAATGTGGGATCGCAGGGATGATACGTGCCGTCTCCAATCCCAAGGGATATGATAATTGTAATTCCCGTGACGATTGCAATCCCCCCCCGGGAACCCCCACAGACCGCGGACCAATGCTTTTCGTTTCATATTCCACCTCACATTTCTAATAACTGTTTGATTTTCGCTACGTACCTTCTGGATGCGTAGCTGGTTGTTCCATCAGACAGGAGAAGACCGATCGTTCCGGTAAAGCTCAAATCAAAACGCTTTACCTGTTTTAAATTGACCAGTTCCGACTGGGAAATCCTGACAAAGAATTTTCTGTTCAGTCGCTCCTCTGCTTCATACAGCCGCAGGCGCAGGAAATACTCGCCTTTTTTTTGTGACGGCGAAGACCTTTCCGGAAGCCGCATACACCCGAATGATCTCATCCGGCGAAAGGGGCTCCGCCTGATCTTCATGAAAGCCTGCGAGCATTAGCGGCGATGCAGCTTGAAGCCATCTCATCAGTTCATGGATTTCATCTGTCATCTGATCTGTCGTAATCAGAACCCTCAGTTCTTTGCAATTCTGATCGAAACGTATTTCGATCTGCACTTCATCACCTCCTGTCTTTGTCCGCAGTATATCTGGGCAGAAAAAATTCGATCACTCATTTTCGATAAGCGGTCGATATGAGCGCATATTCGGTAGTTTTTTCTCACAGCGAATCCACGATCAGGACGACTTGTACCAGACGTACCCTTTCTCCGTGGGTTGAATAAAAGCCCCCTTCGGCATTATCGGGCTAAAAATCTGACAGATCATCAATAAATTTTTCTACATCGACCATCCATCTTCCGTAAGATTTACACCGGTGAATAACGGGGATCGGCTTTTGCAAAATCAGATTCGCCTCGTCCATCTCCTCCGGATAATGATAGAATTGTTTGCCTTTCGGAAAATCATTTTTCTTTTGCCACTCCTCAAATCCTTTGATAAAGCATTTATTCTCCGGCAACGTGATTCTTTCAAACAGCGTCTCATCAAAAAGCCTTACCAGATGATAAAAGCCATGTGCCACCGGAACGAAACATTTTTCTATTTTTTTGACAGGGTTGCCCTGTCGCTGATGTGCTTCACAAATTTTTTGAAGGCATTCGCTTATACTCTCTTCATCTTTGCCCACAAGAGCAATAAAAAAACGAACATAGTACTCTTCTATGCCGGTCAGTTTTTTCTTCAGCAGGAACTTCTCCGCTTCTGCAAGTGCTTCCTGCCGTTTCGCATCATCTTTATAATATAAAGCGCTGAGCAGGTTGATGACGTTGTCCGTATACCCAGTCCCTTTCAGCATCGGCAATGTATCCGGAACAAATGACTCGATCACCTCATAATCATTGCAGGCAAAGCATGTGAAAAGCCCGTCAACGATCTTTCCCGTATAGAGTCCGCCGCTGTGTGTACTCCCTCCACTGAGCAGAAAAGTCCTCCCGTTTTGCCAGAGGGCATCGTTCAGCTTCTGATAATCCTCCTCGCTAAAAGCAATGTAGTAGGCAAAATATTTAATGTCTCGAAGAAGCAGGTCAATGTACGATTTTGTTCTTGCCGCTTTATCCAGATCTTTGTTTTTATCCTCCAGATAATTTTTGAAAATCCTTTGGTTCAGCTCTTCAAATTCCTGCATGTTTCTCGGGTAGTAGTATGAGCCCCATCTCTTTAGATGATCCTCTCTCATCTTTTGATATAGTTCTATGTATTCTTTCATGGTAACCCTTTCCATAAAAACCATTCCAAATGACTCTGCAAATTTCTAATGCTCTGTGCTTTCCTCAATAAAACGTTCCCGCCTCAATTGGATCGCTCATTTTTCAACAGCCCGTACATTGCTCTGTCATGATTCCATTCCAGACCGTTTTTGAGTGCCACAGCATAATCCATGAACTGTTCTTTGCGGCTTCTATAAATACTTTCCCCATAGGCGGTGTGTATTTTTACTCCATT
>ODAI010621587.1_pt1 | contig 57582 bp, 47 predicted proteins | sample 1539321 | NCBI WGS metagenome assembly ODAI01 (sample SAMN02144231, study PRJEB22623) | gut metagenome | biome: sheep rumen | host: Ovis aries | place: New Zealand | reverse complement strand
GTAAGTTTTGAAAGGTAGTGAACTTATGTCAAAATCACTTTATCTGCCTGAGGGCTATACCTCGGCACTGTCGCTGAGAGAAACTCAGCACGCTATCAAGTACATAAAAGATGTATTCCAGCAGGCACTTTCCATACAGCTGATGCTGGACAGAGTATCCGCCCCCCTTATTGTAAGACAGGGCAGCGGTATAAATGACGACCTCAACGGCGTTGAGCGCAAGGTAGATTTCGATATCAAGGAGATAGAAGGCAAGGCTGAGGTAGTACAGTCACTGGCTAAGTGGAAGAGAATGGCTCTCTACCGCTACGGCTATCAGGCAGGCGAGGGCATATACACCGATATGAACGCTATCCGCCGCGATGACGATACCGACAACCTCCACTCCATATTCGTTGACCAGTGGGACTGGGAAAAGGTCATCAGACGTGACCAGCGCACCGAGGATTTCCTGAAAGATACCGTTAAGTGCGTAGTCAAGGCGATAGTATATACCAAGAGAAAAGTCAGCCTGAGATATCCCCAGCTGAAAAACACAGTAAGCGAAGACGTATTCTTTGTGACCACACAGGAACTTGAGGATATGTACCCCGACAAGACCTCCAAGGAGAGAGAAAGACTCATCACCAAGGAGCATGGTACAGTATTCATAATGAAGATAGGCGGCAAGCTGAAGAGCGGCGAAAAGCACGACGGCAGAGCCCCCGACTACGATGACTGGTCACTGAACGGCGATATCTTCTTCTGGAACGAGGTACTTGACAACGCTATCGAGATATCCTCCATGGGTATCCGCGTTGATGAAAAGTCACTGGCTTCACAGCTGAAAGAAGCAGGCGCTGAGGACAGGATGCAGTATGACTATCACAAGATGATAGCAAACGGCACACTCCCCCTGACCATAGGCGGCGGTATCGGTCAGTCCAGACTTTGTATGCTTCTGCTTGAAAAGGCACACATCGGTGAGGTACAGTCCAGCATCTGGCCTGAGGATATGATAGAAAAGTGCGCAGAAAAAGGCATAACCCTCCTCTAGTCCCCTCGCGAGGGTTCGCAACTCGTCACTTACATAGTTAGTACGGTCAGTATGTTTCTCGGTAGCCATTGTCAGCTATAACGGAAAAAGTCCTCGGGCGGACGGCTCGACTCGTCACAGACATTGTGATGTCGGGAAATTTTCCACTCGGCAGCTGTTTGAATGAAAATCAAAAAAGAACAATTATGAGCGTGAGCAGCAATATGCCCACGCTCTTTTTGTGTCATCCGACGCGAGGAAACCCTATCCTCCACCATAAACCACATCGGATACCGAGAAGCAAACTCCCCTTACTACCCATGTACGTGACGTACTGCGTACCCGCGCGAGGAAACCATATCCTCCACCATAGCCTACATCGGATACCGAGCAACCAACTCCCCTTTACTAGCCATGTACGTAACGTATTGCGTACCCGCGCGAGGGGTGCGTACCCGCACGAGGGGGGGACTTTACTTTTTTGGGGAAGTATGGTAATATGATTGTATATGTATCGCACTGTGTTGTCCTTTTTCGATTTAAAGACTATTTAAGAATTGATGTGCTATCATATACACACAGATAAAACACAGCCCGTGTCACTGTGGGCAGAACAAAAGAAAAGGGGCAATACATCATGTTTTTCAGAATAATGAAAAAAGACCTGAAACGCAAAAAAACTATGAACATCATACTGTTTCTGTTCGTGATACTCAGTTCGCTGTTCGCAGCAGCCAGCATGAACAATATCGCAGCGGTAACAGGAGGTATCGACCACTATTTCGAGATCTCGGATATGCCGGATGCCATAGTAAGCATTCCTGCTGAAACAGATGCAGATGAAAAGATCAAGGCACTTCCGTCTGTGCATGAAACGAAGACCGAGCACCTGATAAGCATAATGGAATCGAAGATGTTGTTGTACAAGGGTAAAAAAATGGATAATTTCATCAATCCGCCCCTTGTTCATTCCGATAAGGAAATGGGCATAAACTACTTCGATGAAGACAATAACGTGATAGAGAGCGTTGACAAGGGCTGGTTTTATGCTTCATCTCAGTTTACAAAAGGTCTTGACAAGGAGATCGGGATAGGTGATGAGGTAATACTTGATACAGGCAGCACAAAACTCTCACTGAGGTATGCAGGCGCAGCCAAGGGCGTTATATTTGACACTCAGAGCAACGCATCCCCACATTTGATAGTAAACAGTGCAGATCACGAGATCATCAGTAACGATCCCGAGATCAGGAAGTTCAACAAAATGGTCAACGTTACGATCATGTACGTCAAGACCGATGATGTGCAGGCGATAAAGGAACTGGACTATCCGACAATGCGCGTAAACACCGGAGATGATATGAAGGGTTCGTTCCTTTACGATATGCTGGCTGCATACGCACTGCTTATGGTGAGTGCGGTGCTGATGCTGACTGCTTTTATAGTCCTGAGATTCACCATAGGCTTCACCATAAGCGAAGAATTCCGTGAGATAGGTGTTATGAAGGCGGTCGGGATCAATAACGGCAGTATACGCTTTTTGTATATGATAAAGTATCTTGCGATATCGGTCGCAGGTGCAGCAGCAGGCTTCTTCGGATCTATACCGCTTTCGGCATATATGATGAAAACAGTATCCCGTGACATAGTGCTTGAAAGCAGCAATAATATCACTATCGGTATACTCAGTTCGATCGGGGTAGTATTGCTGATAATGCTGTTCTGCTACATCAGCACCCGCAGGATAAAGAAGTTCTCTCCCATAGACGCAGTAAGGAACGGTCAGACAGGTGAGCGTTTCAAAAAGAAGAGTATCATACATCTGGGAAGTTCAAAACTGCCTGCAACGGGATTTATGGCGATAAACGATGTACTCAGCGCACCTAAGCAGTTCAGCATAATAACTGTGGTATTCACTCTTTGCATACTGCTTACAACATTGATGTCAACATTCGCCCTGACGCTTAAAAGCGATAAGCTGCTGTGGCTTTTCGGTGTACCTTCAAGTGATATACATATAATGGATACATCATATTTCGGAGAATACTTCGTAGATTTCAATGAGTACAAAAACGTCCTGAATAAGACAGAAAAGATCCTGGAAGAAAACGGCATAGAGGGCGAATGCAGCATTACCGCAGGCTTCGGATATGAGGTAAGCCTTGGAGATAAGACTGAAACAGAGATGTGCATGGTGACCAAGGGCAGCGAGAATGATCTGTTGAAATGCAGTGAAGGATATCTGCCTGAAAAGACAGATGAGATAGCGATGACGGGTTACGCCATGGATGACATCGGTGCAGGGATAGGTGACCGTGTAAAGATAAAGATAGGTGATACCACAAAGGAGTTTATAATATCAGGAAAATACTCAACGTTCATGGGCGGCGGACACTGCTGCCTTATGCACCCTGATACGGAACTTGTCACATCCAGCATTATGACCGGAACAGGCTTGCAGATACGCCTGACGGGTGACAATGACAAGGATGATATAGATGCTGCCATAGCAAAGATAAAAAAAGCCATAAACAGTGAGAAGGTATACAACACCAGCGATATGATAAAAGAAGCAACTGGTCTTTCTGACACGCTGAACATGATAAAGAAAATGATGATGTTACTGACTGTGATAGTTACTGCTATGATAGTTATACTGATGGAACGCAGCTTCATATCAAAGGAAAAGAGCGAGATAGCACTGATGAAGGCTGTGGGCATATCCGACAGGAGCATAATCGCACAGCACACACTGCGCTTTGTGATAGTTGCACTGGCAGCCTGCGGTATCGCATCGGGAGTACTGCTGCCCATAAGTAACGTGATGATGGACTATATATGCTCAATGGTAGGCGATGTATCCGGGGTCAGGTGTGATCTCAATGCATTCGAGGTATTCGCGGTATGCCCTGCGATAGTTGTAGTCATAACCGTTTTGGGAGCCATGCTCACATCACTTTACACCAGAACGATCCGGGCGGCTGACACAGCAAGCATCGAATAACGGGAGATGATATAATGGCTGCAGTATTACAGGCAAGGGGTCTTTGCAAGACTTACATAGTGAACAAGCGTCAGAACAACGTACTTAAAAATATCGACCTTACCGTAAACGAGGGTGAGATGACGGCTGTAATGGGGCCTTCGGGCTCGGGCAAAAGTACGCTGCTGTACTGTCTTTCCGGCATGGACAGAGTTACTTCGGGAAAGGTGAACTTCTGCGGCAGAGAGATAACAGGACTTGGTGAAAAAGAGCTTGCCGAGCTCAGGCTTGACGAAATGGGATTCATATTCCAGCAGATGTACATGATGAAGAACCTTTCGGTGCTTGACAATATTATACTGCCTGCGGTAAGCTCCAAGAAGATCCGCGAGAGCAGAAAGCAGACTGAGGAGCGCGGCAGAACGCTGATGCGTAAGCTGGGCATAGCGGAGATAGAAAACAACGACATCAACGAAGTATCGGGAGGACAGCTGCAGAGAGCCTGTATATGCAGGAGCATTATAAATTCCCCGAAGATGATATTTGCTGACGAACCCACAGGCGCCCTCAACCGCGCAAGCTCAGACGAGGTAATGGATGAGCTTACCACGCTGAACCGCAGCGGTACTACTATCATGTGTGTTACACACGATCCTAAGGTGGCTGCTAAGTGCAGCAGGGTACTGTTCATTGTGGACGGCGGCATCATGGGCGAGAAGATGCTCGGCAGTTTCGACAGTGAGAAGGAAGACCTTCGGGACAGGGAAAGAGATCTGAACAACTGGCTGATGGAACTGGGCTGGTAAAGAAACGTAAATGTAAGAGGTAAGAGATATCCTGCTTGCCTCTTGCTTTGCGTTGTGATAAAGATATATGGCTGTCCCTTTAGCACACCACTACAAAGCGATGTATAAAATACAGGTATTTCCAGTTCTGATATTTCACCAATTAATTTGGTGTAATATCAGAACCAGAAACACTCGGCGGTTATCCTTCCCCCGCCGCAGGAGGGGGAAAGATAACATCAACACGATGACTCATTGTTATATTGCACTATGTAATGGTGTGTTAAAGGAATAACCATGATAGATATTACGGAGGAGAATATGACGGATATACTTATTGTAGAAGATGATATTGAGCTTTCCTCTTTGCTGACGGATTTTCTTCGTGCGGAGGGATACACGGTCTCAGCTGTGGAAAGCGGTGACAGGGCTTTACAGCTTTTTGAGAGATACGGTGCAAGGCTGGTGGTACTGGATATAAATCTGCCTGATGTGAACGGGTTCGCGGTATGTTCAAAACTCAGGGAGCAGGCTGATACGCCCATACTCATCGTAAGCTGCCGTACAGACAAGGATGACAAGCTGAACGGCTTCGGTCTCGGGGCGGATGACTATATCGAAAAGCCCTACGATATCGACATACTGATAGCAAAGATCAAGGGCATATTCAAGCGAAGATATCAGCTGGATACCATATCTGCCGACGGTGTGAAGCTTAACCTGGCTGATAGGACCGCCGAGATAGACGGTGAGGCAGTTGAGCTGACGGTAAAGGAGTTCGACCTGCTGACACTGCTGGTACAGAACAAGGACAAGGTACTGAAAAAGGAGTATCTGTTCAATAACGTATGGGGCAGCGACAGCGATTCGGAGATGCAGACACTTCATGTGCATATCAACCGTCTGCGGCAGAAGCTGGGTGATGACCCGAAGAGCGCAAAGCGTCTGCTGACAGTATGGGGCGTGGGGTACAAGTTCGTATGAGTGCATTCAAAAAGCTTTCAGCGGTGGTAGTGGTACTGTTCATAGCGCTGGCAGTATTCCTGAACCATGAGATATCAAGGCAGAGCACCGTTACAAACGGCATATACCGACTGGAAGCAAAGCGGCTGGCAGACGATATCGAAGATACGGGAAGCTATGATATTTCTGAGTATCCACATATAACAGGGGTATTCACCGAGGATGACGGGGATCTGTACTCATCAAACAACAGCTATGTTATAGTGGAAGCAGACGGAAGACTCTACCGCGTTGAATACGATATGTACAACAGCTCACAGATACTGCTGATAACGGATATAGTACTTGTCGGGATGATCGCAGTGCTGGCGGTACTGCTTTTATACATCCACAGGAATATAATAAAGCCCTTCGGCAGGCTCAACGATGTACCCAAGGAGCTTGCAAAAGGAAATCTGGCAGTACCCCTGCCTGAAGAAAAGAGCAGGTTCTTCGGGCAGTTCACATGGGGAGTCAATCTGCTGAGGGAGAGCATTGAGGATAAGCGAAACAAAGAACTTACTATGCAGAAGGACAAAAAGCTCCTGCTGCTGTCACTTTCACACGATATCAAAACTCCCCTTTCGGCTATCAAGCTGAATGCAAAGGCTCTGTCGAGAGGATTATACAAGGACGCGGAAAAACAGCGTGAGGCTGCTGAACATATCAACGCACGTGCAGACGAGATAGAAAGCTTCGTAAGCAGGATAACCAAGGCATCAAGCGAGGACTTTATGGAATTTGAGGTGAGCATGGGTGAGGAATTTCTGAGCAGCATACTATCAAGGATAGAGGCAAGATACAAGCCGCAGCTGGAACTTACACATACTGAATTTGTGATAAACGAGTATGACGACTGCATACTCAGCTGCGACGGTGACAGGATAGCGGAATGTTTGCAGAACCTAATAGAAAACGCCATAAAATACGGTGACGGCAAACGGATAGAGATATGCTTCGACACCATGGACGGCTGTGAACTTGTAACAGTAAAAAACACAGGCTGTGCTATTGAAGCTAAGGAACTGCCGCAGATATTTGAGAGCTTTCACCGCGGCAGCAACGCAGGCAATATACGCGGCAACGGTCTGGGGCTGTTTATATGCCGCAAGCTGATGGCACTTATGGGCGGCGAGGTATATGCGGATATCAAGGACGACTGCTTTCTTGTGACGCTGGTGGTCAGGCTTGCATAAAAATAATCGAGACAGGAGAAAATATCATGATCGAAGATTTTGTAAAAGTAAAAGACGTAGACAAAGAGACCATAGAGAAGTACCGCGGCAAACTGCCCGATGAATATCTGGAGATATGGCAGGAACATGGCTACTGCACATTCTATAACGGCTATCTGAAGATAATTGACCCGGAAGAATATCAGGCACTGCTTGAAAGATCTTATTTTCTTGGGAACGTTTCAATACCCATAATGGCGACAGCTTTCGGTGATATTATAACATGGGAGAAAGACGAATTTCTTGGTATCGTCAAATACAGATACGGTGACAATGATGTTATCCAGGCGAGATTCAAGTATTTTATGATGGATGTTGAGTTCGGTGAACTTGATGAAGAATTTTTCACTATTGAACAATACGATGAAGCTGTAGAAAAATACGGCGAACTTGAATACGATGAATGTTTCGGTTATGTTCCTCTGCTTGCACTGGGCGGAAATGAATCTGTAAACAACCTGAAAAAAGTGAAGATGAAAGAACATATAGCACTCATCTATAACATGGTCGGTGAGATATAAGATATCTGCCGATGTCAGCAAGAAAAAAAATCTGAGGGAGATCCTTGTCAAAAGGGTCTCCCTCGGTTTTACATATAGTTTGTATCAGTGGAAAGATAATACCTTGTCGTAGTCGTAGCCGCGGTCAGGGGTGAAGGTGCGGGGAGTGAGTTCAAAGTAAACTACACCGTTTCTTTTTGCTGTCAGTGAGATATCAGCACTTCCCTTTTCAGCGGAGATAACATCGCTGCCGAAAAGCGGCTTTGCGCAATCACGGAGAAGTTCGGTCTGTGCTTTGCTGAGATATGGGGGTTCGCCCATATCGTGCCACAGTTTCAGGGGATTGCAGGTATCTTCATCAACTGTTTTGGTTATGAGAGTATATTCGCCGCTGACAGGCAAAGTGAATGTACGGGTGAAATCATCACTGTCGATATTCCACAAAATGCCTGCAAAGCCTTTGTCAGACTTGACGATAACTGCGGTATCATCACGGAAAATGCAATCTGTACCGAAGTTTTTCAGCTGCTTGAAGAAAGCAAAGGTATAGAAAGTGGGCTTGGGTATACAGCCGTTTGCCACCAGACCGAAACCGCCGTGGAAAGGTGTGAAGGGCACGCCCTGTTCTTCAAAGACATCACCGAATGTCCAGTAGGAATAAGATGTGTTCATATCACCCAGATGAGAAAGCTGACCTGCAAGATACGCCGCATTCAGGTTGGTATCGTGGATAACGCCCTTGGGTGTATAGGATGTGCTGAATTCGGTTATATGTATCGGCAGACCCTTGAACTCATCGAAGCTTTCAACGATATCGCGGGTGGACTGCAGGTTTGCAAGTCTTGCCACAGGGTCTTCAAGCTTTGAATAGTCGTAGTGACCAATGCGCTCGGGAAATTCAACGGTATAGTGATGACGGGTGACGGAATCGGGCATTATGCCCTCGGCTTTACAGAATTCAAGGAACTTCTGTATCCACTCAGCATCGTTGACACCGCAGATAGCGGGTCCGCCTACCTGAAAACGTTCATCGTAAGCCTTGATAGCGGTGAAAGTCTCCTTGAATAGTCTGAAATACTCTTCCATATCAGCCTTGTACCAGAATCCCGGGAGATTGGGTTCGTTCCAGACCTCGATATTCCAGTCGAGTACTTCCTCGCCGTAGCGTGAGCGCAGATGTTTCAGCAGGGCGATGACCATATCTGTCCAGAGTTTATAGTCCTTGGGCGGAGTGGTATTGCCTTTCCAGTAAAAAATGGTCTGGGTGCCGCTTGCCATTTTTTCGGGCATGAAGCCAAGTTCGATAAACGGGCGTATACCCAGTTCAAGGTAGCTGTCAAAGATGCGGTCGATATAGGTGTAGTTATACTCAACCTTTGTGACACCGTCCTCCTCGTACTCCTGATAGATAGCAACGTCATCGCAGAACAGACCGTGTCCGCGGATATTTTTGAAGCCTATCTCCTGCTGTACGAATTTCAGCTGTTCAAGATATTCAGCAGTCAGCGCAAGACCCAGTCTGCCTGTACCGACACAGTAATCAACATTGTTGTTGAAGGGGATGCTGTTATTTATATCAATGACTGTTTTTTCCATAGGATATTCCTCCTAAAAAAACACCGCCTGCGTCACGCAGACGGTGTTTCAAACTTCAATTTCTGATATTGTTTACAATAAGATCTGATATTATTCCTTTACGCCGCCGATAGTAAGACCTGCAACGAAGTATCTCTGTAAGAAAGGATACAGGATAACGATAGGAAGTGCTGTAACAACAGTAGCTGCTGCTCTGACTGAGGTAGGAGTAACTGTTGCAGAAGCGTTCTTCATGCTCTCGGCTGTTGTCTTCTTGCTGGTAACAGAAGCCAGAGTCTTCATCAGCTCATACTGAAGAGTTGACAGACCATCGTTCATTCTGTTATACAGCATAGCATCGAACCAGGAGTTCCACTGACCTACTGCAGTGAACAGTGCAACTGTTGCGATAACGGGCATACACAGGGGGAAGATTATCTTGATGAAGATAGTCAGGTGACCTGCGCCGTCCATCATAGCGGATTCAGCAAGGCTGTCAGGGAGACCGTTCATGTAAGTACGCAGAACCAGCATACTGAATGCAGGTACCATACCGGGCAGGATATATACCATGAAGCTGTTGACCAGACCCAGTGCCTTGTATACAAGGAATATCGGGATAAGACCGCCTGATACGTACATTGTTACAACGTACAGAAGTGAAAGCTGCTTTTTGAACAGGAATTCCTTACGGCTGAGCACATATGCCAGCAGTGCGGTTATCAGTGTTGAGGAAACAGTACCGATAACGGTTCTGAGTACGCTGATTTTGGCAGCGGTGAGCATATTCTGCTGTGAGAGAACGTGCTGGTAGTTCTTGAGTGTAAATACTCTTGGGAACAATGTGATGCCGCCCTTGAGTGCATCAAGACCATCATTGAATGATACTGCTATCATATTCAGCAGAGGATACATGATAACTATTGTGAATACTATCATAAAGAGAGTATTCAGTACATCGAACACATTATCGCCTTTGGTACGGCGGCTTACGATGCTGTGCTTGGTTTTTGAACCGATGTCCTTCGCATCACGCTTGGGCTTTTCTGCCTGCGGGATAGGTGCGGACGGAGTCGAAACGACTTTTTTAGTTAATTCTGCCATTTTGCGCCCTCCTTAATACAGACTTTCTTCGCCCATCAACTTAGCTGATGTATTGGCTACTATTACGAGTATGATACTTACAAGGCTCTTGAATATACCTGCTGCGATACCGATAGAGTAGTTACCCTTACTGATACCGTAGTTAAGTACGTAGATGTCGATAGTTTCAGCTACAGACTTTACAAGGTCATTACCCAGCAGATACTGGAGCTCGAAACCAACGTTAAGAACGTTGCCGACGTTCATTATCAGGAGTATGAGTATGGTAGGCTTCAGACCGGGGAGAGTGATGTGCCAGATGCGCTTCATTCTGCCTGCGCCGTCTATTGAAGCTGCTTCGTAAAGGTCGGGGTTGATAGATGTTATAGCTGCCAGATAGATAATGGAATCCCATCCTGTTTCTTTCCACCTGTTAGCAAAACCGACTATCCACCAGAAGTACTTAGGATCAGCCAGCCACTGTATCGGCTTATCTATCGCACCGATAGCTATAAGGAACTTGTTCAGTGTGCCGTTCTCCATGGAGAGGACATCGAATACGATACCTGTCAGGATTATCATGGAGAGGAAGTGGGGCAGATAGGAAATGGTCTGAACAACATTTTTGCCTATCTTAAATCTTAACTCACTAAGGAGTATAGCAAATACTATAGGGCATATCGTACCAAGCACCAGGTTTATCAAACCCATAGCCAGGGTATTTCTTACACATAAGAGGAAATCTTCGTTTCTGAAGAGGAACTTGAAGTTATCAAGTCCTACAAACTGGGAATGAAGGAAACCGTCTCTGGGCTTATACTTCTGAAATGCCATTATCCATCCGAAAAGCGGAGTATAAAAGAATATCAGGGCATAGATCACAAAGGGTATGGACAGCAGCAGCAGAGATTTCTGATTTCTCAGCTTTTTGCCGAAGTCCGGGTCTTTAAACATTATTGCGCACCTCCGAGATGTGGACATCCCCTGCGCCTTGCCCGAAGGCTGCCGGCAGCAAGAGGTTAGAAAAAGTGTCCGAACGGCGAACCCCTTTTCTAACCTCTGACATCATGATACAGATATCAGGGGATAGAAATCATATTGCTTATCATTATTCCGAAATATCCCGCACAAGTCCCCGACAAGCGGGGACTTGATGCAGTATATATTTCATAAAAAAGTTCAGTCAGTAACTGTTAAAGTATAATTATTTACCGGATGCAACGTCGATACGTCTCTGGATCTCCTTATCGAATGCAGGAAGCAGAACGCCGTCAACATCGCACTTTTCCTTGTACTTATCCAGATACTCGTTCCAAGCTGTATCGAAATCTTCAGCGATACAAACCTGAGGCAGATACTCGTGCTTAACTTCAGCCATTGTAGTCCATACCAGACCCTCATCGGTATCTGTTGTCAGAGCATTGGAGTAAGACCACATGGGGAACCAAGCCTCGTTATCGGGAGCTTCGTTCAGCATCTCAACATAGGTCTTAACGCCGTAAGCATCGAAGCATTCCTTAACATCATCGGACAGTGACTCATAGAACTCAGTTGCCTGGTGGTTAGCGTCACAGCCGTTGACACCGTCGTGATCCATACCGTTTGAATAGTTGGGGAAATAAGCGTAAGGACAGAGGTTAGCATTGATGTACTTCTGATCATCAGCATTCTTTCTCATTTCAGCGGTACGAGTGAATACGCCGTCTTCGCCCTTATTGTAGTTAACGCCTTCGATACCCCAGTTTCTCAGAGTGAGGATCTCGGGATCGAGCAGGTCGTTCATGAACTTCATAGCGCCCTTGGGATCCTTACAGGACTTGGTGATACCTACACCGTTGGAAACGTCCAGAGCGGGCTTGGTGTGCCAGTGCTCCTCAACACCCTTATCCATTGTGATACCAACAGGTACGTATGTGCAGTCATCAAGAGTGCCTGCAGCCTTGATAGCCAGCTCGGCGTCATTGAAATCCCAGTGCTGGTCAACCATACCGCAAACACGGCCGGTGGACAGCTTGGAGATGTAAGCGTCATACTTCATTGTGAAGGTCTCGGGGTCAACGATGCCCTTCTTGTACTCTTCATTCAGCTTCTTGAAGTATCTCTTTGCTGTATCAGTGGTATTATAGTCGATAGCCTTGTGTGTTTCTCTGTCAACTATGCAGCATCCGTCATTGGGATAACCGTCAAGGAAGAAGGGAGCATTCTCAAGGCAGAAGTATCTCCAGTCATCGCAGAGTATCTCATAACCGATGTTGGGAGTACCGTCGGGCATTTTAGGATTAGCCTCGATGTATCTCTCGATAAGGTCGAAGTACTCGTCAAGTGTTTCGATCTTGGGATAGCCTGCCCACTTCAGAACTCTTGTCTGGATCCAGAAAGCTTCGTCATTGTGTACGCAAGTTGTATCGTGATCCCAGGTCTTGCCGAACTGAGGAATGATGTAAACGTGACCGTCTTCAGCTCTTATAGAGTTCCACTCAGCCTCGGTGTAGAAGTTCTTGATGTTGGGAAACTCATCCCAGTAATCATCAATAGCGATAAATGCACCTGCATCTACCATGCTCTTCATACCGGAAGATGCATCAACGAAGTCAGGATACTCATCGCCTGCGATCATAACGCCGATAGCTTCTTCAGCGGTCTGACCTACCAGCCACTCCATATCGCACTTAGCGCCGATCTTTTCAGCGATCTTGTCCTGTACAACATTGCCCTTATCGACCTTGTTGCCGGGAACTGCGAAGAAAGCGGAGAATACCTTTACTTCAACTTTCTTGCCATCTTCGGTCTCGATCGTCTGGGTCTCCTGCTTTTCATCCTTGCTTGCAGGGCCGCAGGCTGCCATTCCGACTACCATTGCTATAGCCATAAGGCCTGCAAATGCTCTCTTGAGTCTTTTCATAAATATCAACCTCCAAAAAACGACTAATTTAGCTTTGAACATATTAGCTAAATTTTGTTTTATTTTTCTTGAGTTTATTATACCAAATAAATCTTGCTTTGTGAATAGTTATCAGGAAACTAAGCAATAATTGCAAATATTTTTTATCAATTGAGCAAAATTTGTATACTCACCTTTTTTTGGTACAGTCAAATCGCAAAAAATGTATTGAAAATCGCAATTTTTGAGTTGTATATAATTGCGCAATGTAGTAATATATAAAGATTTGTATCAAAACAACCTAGATTTCAATACAGATTTTTTCCTTTTTTAGAGAATATGTACGTACTTTTGTAATTGTGATATCAAACAATTGTATTTATGGGTGCATCCATAAACTAAACTTGTTCACATTGACAAGAGGCATAGAATATGTTATAATATATTAAGGGATGAATTCATTATCCTTAATTAATAATGTATACAAAAGAAGATTTTTCACGATGATCAAGGAGATACCATGGCTGTCTATGTAATGAGCGATATACACGGTGAATATGACAAATACCGTGAGATGCTTGATAAAATAGACCTCAGACCCGAGGACACGCTGTACATCCTCGGTGATGTCGTTGACAGGGGTCCCAGACCCGTCGATATACTTCAGGATATGATGAAGCGCCCGAACGTTTATCCGCTTATGGGCAATCACGATCTGCTGGCACTGGATATACTGAAAAAGCTGAATGTTGAGATAACAGAAGAAAACTATGCCGTTCATCTGGATGCGGACACGATGGATGAAATGGCCTGCTGGCTGCATGACGGCGGTCAGACAACTCTGGCTCAATTCAGGGATCTGACAAAAGAAGAAAAGGCTGACGTACTGGACTATATGGAAGATTTCTCGGTATGCGAATCTGCAGAAGCCGGAGGAAAGATATTCGTGCTTGTCCATGCGGGGCTTGGTAATTTCCGCAAGGGCAAAAAGCTGCGTGAATACACCTTTCAGGAACTTCTTATGGACAGGATAGACCCTGAGAAGGACTATTTTGAAGACGATGATATATACGTGATCACAGGACATACGCCCACGATACTGATATGGGGCAAGGCAGAGATATACCACAGTCATCACAATATCTGTATAGACTGCGGCGCCTGCATGGGAGGACGGCTCGCCTGCCTTTGTCTGGATACGATGGAAGAATACTATGTCTGAATAACATTACAGGGAGTATGGGAGAGAAGTCTGCCATGCTCCTTTATTTTAGCTTCTTCGACTTCGTCGCAGCCCCGGGGAACAAGAACGAATCTCCCGTTCAGCCGGTATATCCTTGTATCCGTACAGGTATCGGCAAGGTATCCGATGACCTCTGCAGGATCGGATATGAACCGTGCATGGAGCGAAACCGTGAGAGCAAGTCTGACTCCGTCGGTGCATTTTGATATCCTGATATCCCCATGGGAACTGCAGCCCAGATCATTCATAATATGAGCCCTGACAGCTGCCAAGAATATCCTGCTGCTTATATCACGCTCCCTGAGTGTTTCAAAGCTCAGCCCCATATCGGAAAGCTCATCACTGCCTATAAATGCGTATACCTGTGTGCCGTCGCGCTGTATATCCATAAAAACACCCCTGAGTATACTATGCAGCAAGGAGGGTCGCTGACACATCACGGGATAATTCAACATGACCGCGGAAAAATCCACCCACAGATGCATGATATAGTGATATAATATATGCAGAAAAATATAACAATGACGGAGGCGTATAGATATGCTGAAAACACCGGATCACACTAATTGCAGAGTAACAGGCGGAGTGTTCCGCGACAGAATGGAGCTTAACAAGAGGTATCTCAAAGAGCTTGATACTGTATGTCTGATGCAGAACCACTATCTGGAGGCAGGTATCATTCTTCCTGACAGGCAAGTGATATCAGAGCCCGAAAAGGCTGAACTGCACTGGGGGTGGGAATCTCCTGCCTGTCAGCTGAGAGGACATTTCCTCGGGCACTGGATGTCGGCAGCAGCCATGCTTTCAGCTTCGGACGGAGATGCCGAGCTCAGGGCAAAGCTTGTAAAAATCGTAGATGAGCTGGAGCGATGTCAGCAGAGGAACGGTGGAAAATGGGTGGGCTCCATACCCGAAAAATATTTCAAGCTCATGGAGAGCGAGGAATATATCTGGTCGCCGCAGTACACCATGCACAAAACGCTGATGGGTCTGGTGGATGCTTACAGATTTGCAGGTATACAAAAGGCGCTGGACATCGCGGACAGGCTTGCTGACTGGTACATCGATTGGGCGGCATCTGTTGAAAAGACAGCACCATTCACTGTATTCAAGGGAGAACAGGGCGGTATGCTTGAGGAATGGTGCATACTTTATGAGCTGACAAATGACCCGAAATACCGCAAGCTTATGGATATATACCGCGAAAACGGACTGTACCACAAGCTGGAACAGCACAGAGAGGCACTCACCGATGACCACGCCAACGCAAGCATACCACTTTCTCACGGGGCGGCAAGGATGTATGATATAACGGGTGAAGAACGTTGGAAGATCATAACCGACGAATTCTGGAGACAGGCTGTGACAGAGCGAGGTATGTTCGCCACAACAGGTGCTAATTCAGGGGAATTCTGGGTACCGCCGCACAGCATGGGCAGTTATCTCGGGGATACAGATCAGGAGTTCTGTACGGTATACAACATGGTGCGGCTGGCTGACTTTTTGTACAGAAGAACAGGCGATACGGTATACGCTGACTATATTGAGCGTGCATTGTACAACGGTTTTCTTGCGCAGCAAAATATGCACAGCGGTATGCCTGCATATTTTCTGCCGTTATCCTCGGGGAGCCGCAAGAAATGGGGCAGTAAAAGACATGATTTCTGGTGCTGTCACGGTACTATGGTGCAGGCGCAGACCCTATATCCGCAGCTGATATGGTACACTGAAGACAGCACTTTGACAGTCGCACAGTACATACCCTCAGAGGCTGAAATTGATATAGGCGGCAAGATAATAAAGGTATCACAGTGTACGGAGCTTAAAAACCTTAATAATCAGGTGTTTTTCGATGAGGACGAAGGCGGTGAGAAAAGCAGATGGTCGATAAGGTTCGATATCAAGTGCGATGAACCGACGTTTTTCACGCTGCGGCTTCGTATGCCGAAGTGGCTGAAGGGCAGACCGCAGCTTATCATTGACGGCGGATCGATACAGGCAGATATTGCGGATAATTATCTTACGATCAGCAGGACATGGCATAATGATACCATACAATTATTGCTCATACCGACGCTATACAGCGAACCTCTGGCTGATATGCCCGAAACTGCGGCGCTGCTGGACGGCCCTATCGTGCTGGCGGGTATGACCGACAAGGATGCAGGTATTACAGGGGACTTTTCAGCACCCGAGAGTTTTCTGCACCGCCGCACCACACATGAGTACAAGACATACGTATGGAAGCAGAACACCTATGTGACACGGCATCAGCCTGTGAATATTGAGTTCAAGCCGCTGTATGAGGTGACCGATGAGGTTTACACGGTTTATTTCAGCAAAAAATAATAGGATAAACAAAAAGCAGCAGTACATTTTTTTGTACTGCTGCTTTGCTTTTGATATATTCAGTTCTGTCCCAGTAGTGTCTGATCGAACCTGAACAGGGCTTCGTTTATCTCAAAGATATCGTATATACCATGTGTGATATGATACTTCACGATGAGGTCGAAGTCCAGAGAATTGGACAGCGCATATCCTGCTCTTGAAAGCAGTTCTTCTGTCTCGCGGATATTGAGTTTAAGTGCAACGGCAAATGCTACCGCTGTTTGTTTTTTGGGTCTGTAATGGATGTCACTTCGTATCTTTGAGAACAGCTTGCGGTCGATATTGGCGCGTTTATAGGCTTCAACATCAGTCATGCCGCGCTCGTCTATAAGGCGGAGTAATGCCTGTGAGAAGGATTCATCGCGCATGGAGAAATAATCCTCTGCCGATGCTTCCTCTGCAATTTCGCAGGGTACTGAACCTGCGGCTTCGGAACTTTTTTGTCTGCCGAATATGCTTTTCTTTTTTGGCTTGACGGATGCTTCATCACGCATGACCGCCGCACCCACAAGAGGTCTGCGCTCGCTGTCGTCATGGAGTTTTGCATAGGCATCGTCGATATACTGCCGTATGCGGTCGAATCGTTCCGCACTTATATTGAAGCTGTCTTTATCGAATATCACAAGAGTGATATCCATATCGTGTTCTGCCAGGAATTTACGGGCTTCATCCTCGGCTATCCGTATCGCTTCACGCTTGGGATATCCGTAGACACCTGCCGATATCAGTGGGAAGGCTATGCTTGTACATCCGAGTTTTTCGGCAAGGGCAAGAGAATTTCTGTAACAGCTGCGAAGCTGTTCGCTCTCGCCGTTTTCGCCACCATGCCACACGGGACCTACGGTATGTATTATGTATCTGCAATCAAGGCGGTAGCCCTTTGTAGCCTTGGCCTGACCTGTTTCGCAGCCGCCCAGAAGCCTGCATTCCTCCAGCAGTTCAGCGCCTGCCGCGCGGTGTATGGCACCGTCAACTCCCCCGCCGCCCAGCAGTGAGCTGTTTGCGGCATTAACTATCGCATCGGCAGAAAGCTTGGTTATGTCTGCACGTATCAGACTGAATGGCATACTATCCCCTCCGTTATCTTTTATTGTCCGTTCAAATCTTCAAGCTGAAGCTGACCCATATCATCACCGCTGACAGCCTGCATGAGCATCGTCCGCAGGGCTGTACATCTGCGGTTCTTGCCGTTATTCATTATCATGAAGCCCACTCTCTGAGCAGTGCCGAGTATAACTAACAGCTTTTTCGCCCTTGTTACCGCGGTATACAACAGGTTTCGGTAGTAGAGATTATCCATGCCGTCATAGAGGGTAAGTATGACCGCATCATACTCAGAGCCCTGACTTTTATGTACGGTGACGGCGTATGCAAGTTCAAGGTCATCCAGCATCTCACCGCTGTAATCAGCTATCCTGCCGTCAAAATCTATGGTGACTATCTTCAGTGAAGTCCTCACAGCTGTGACTATACCGATATCACCGTTATACACACCTTTGCCGTTTTCCTCTTTTCCGCCGTCTGTGCGAGTCCAGCTTATCTCGTAATTATTGCGGGTCTGCATGACCTTATCTCCCACACGGTATATACCATAGGCAGTTTTCAGCTCAGCCTTTTTCTTATCGGGAGGATTAAGCTCCGCCTGAAGTATCTTATTGAGCTCGGGAGTGCCTATGCGCCCCTGTCTTGTGGGTGATAGCACCTGAATATCCTTTATTGGCGAAAAACCGTACTTCTTGGGAAGTCTGTCACTGCAGAGTTCAACCAGTGTGGTATATATATCCTCGGCTTCGGGGCGGCGGAGGTAGACAAAATCCCTGTCACGCTTTTTTAGGTCTATCATTTCTCCCGAAACTATCCTGTGGGCATTCATGACTATGTCGGATTCCTGTGCCTGACGGAAGACCTCGGTCAGCCTTACTACGGACATTACACCGCTGTCAATGATATCCTGTAGTACATTTCCGGGTCCTACAGGCGGCAGCTGGTCACTGTCTCCCACAAGTATCAGCTTGCAGGTGACACTGAGGGCGCGAAGCAGGGCTTCAAACAGCACGCTGTCCACCATGGACATCTCGTCAACCACCATTACCTCACAGTCAAGCAGGTCATCCTCATCGTGTACGAACAGCATCCTGTCACCGTCAGAGGGTATGACTTCGAGAAGGCGGTGGATAGTTTTGGCTTCACAGCCTGTCATATCGCTTATACGCTTTGCCGCACGACCTGTGGGAGCGGCTATCATAACATCAAGACCCTGCTGTTCAAACAGGGAGATTATGGCATTCAGAGTGGTGGTCTTGCCTGTACCGGGACCGCCGGTCAGGACAAGAAAGCCCTCGGATATTGCGAGGTTTATGGCTTTGCGCTGTTTCTCCTCATACTTTATGCCGCTTTCCTGCTCCTCCATATCGATTATCTCGGAGTAGTCGATCTTGTTATCATAGGTGATACTTCGCATGACATCAAGTCTTCTGGAAATATATTCCTCTGCCTTATAATAACAATGCAGCATGGCATATTTGACACCGCTTATATCCAGTTCAAAAATGTCCTGTTCCTCAAGAGCGATCTCTTTGACTTTATCAAACAATTCTGCATTTATATCCAGCAGACGGACTGTATCACGTTTCAGTGTTTCTACAGGTATACAGGTATGTCCGCCCTCTCGCGCTGCATTTCTCAGCACAAAAGCCATGCCCGCCCTTATCCGCTGCTCACTGTCACGGGGGATTAACTCTGCCTCGGCTATCTCATCTGCCTTTGAAAAGCCAAGCTCGATACCGTCAGTACACAGAAGATATGGATTTGACTTTATCAGTTCTTCCGCCGAATTGCCCAGCTTTCTCCATGCGCGGACACCGTACTTTGTGGCTACACCGTTCTTGCTCATATACACAAGCAGTGCCCTGGCGGCGAAGGTCTTTTTGAAATCCTCATGTATAGCATCGGCTTTTTTAGCGTCGATGCCGTTGACCTCGGTGAGACGTTCGGGCTCATTTTCAATTATCTCAAGAGTATCACTGCCGAATGCGGCTACCAGACGCTTGGCGGTCACAGGCTTCACCGAATCCAGTGCTCCGCTGACCAGATAGCGAAGTATCGAAGCTTCTCCCGTCGGCAGACTTCTCTCAAACATCTGCACGCGGAACTGTTTACCGAAGGTACGGTGCTTTACATACTCACCTGTAAGTATAACGCTCTCGCCTTCTTCGATATTGCCAAGCTCTCCCACAGCCTTGATAAGGTCATCACCGGTGTTGACATCTATGACACAGAAGCTGCCGTCATCGCTCTTGAACTGAACGCGGTCTACCTCGCCCTCTATTTTTTCCGCTTCACTCATTTTTGACCTCCCATGTGTCCTTACCAAGTCTGCTTACTGTATCTGACAGTTCATCTGCCGACACCAGCCTGATGCCGTATTTTTCCGCAAGTTTGCATATTCCCTGACCGAATCTGCCGTCAGCGCTTACGACTATGACCTGTCTGCCGCAGACGCCCACTGCTTCTTCCTCCCTGATACAGCCGAGTACCGTCCTTTCGATATCTTTATCTTCCTCACGGTACCATATCACCACAGCCGCAACACTTCTTCTGCTTTCCTCAGAAAGCATTAGCAATACCAGTACTGTCACAGTCAGCAGGAATATCACCGATGCCAATACTCCCATACTCTCACCCCCGTCATTACAGTTTACAGATATGCTATGCTGTACGGGGCTGAAACGTTACGCCCCCGGGACCGGCATGATGCGGTCCGGGGGGCATTAAAACGATCACTTATCGAGTTTCAAAGACTTATATATCTCAGAAAACGTCTTATCCAGTTTCTCTCTGCGGCCATCCGAACAGAGGACACTGAACTGGTATACCTTTTCTCCTACCACCTCTATATGCATCTCGACATAATTCTCGGTCATAGTAGTATCCTTATAACGGAACTTCAGCAAACCGCTGTCTTTTTCGACCAGATCATAATCCTTGAGCTGATCGCTGAAAGCTTCGTTGAGTTCATCTGTAAAATCCGATTCAAGCGTTGCCAGCTTATCCTTGCCTTCGTAGTATTCCATAAGTGCATCTACATTATTGGTTGCAGGCTGATTACTCAGTTCGGGGATAATGGTTTCCACATCATAAATAACGTATGTAAACTCCAGTTCGGTATTTGCATACGACTTACATTCGTCGGAGTCCATGACCTCAAAGGATTGATCATCGACAGATCTCATAGATGCCGGAAGGGTGACCTCAAAACCTTTGAGTTTAACGGTGGTGCGCTTACGGTCATAAACGAAGAACACCAGTACAAAAGCCGCAAATATCAGCGCCACGAGAACTATGCTCATCATCTTGGGATCTACGCCCGAAAGTAAACGGCTGCGTCTCTCCTTTACGATCACTCCGCCGAACTTTTCTGCCTGTCGGCTGAATCCGTTATCGGCTGAACTGTCCTTTCCCAGTGATACTTTTTTATCAGCAGCGACCTTGACGATATCTCCGCAGTTTTTGCAAATCGTATCGCCATCATTGATGATCGCTCCGCAGGTCTTACAAACCATACTTCCGCCCCCTTATTTATCATACTCTATCGAATCATACATTTTCCTGAATTTGCTTATAAACTTGTTCTCGTTTTCTGCTTCGCAGCATGCGATGTACACATAACAATCTTCATCCCTCAGATCGATCATCATGTCGCAGAAATTTTTCTCGCCGTCGATATCACAGTAAAACCTGAGGTGATTATCAACCTGATCTTTTTTCTCATAATTTTTCATACTTTTTTCATAATTTTCGTTCAGAACAGGAAAAATCAGGTTGTACATTTCCTCTTTGTTCTCATTTTTCAGGCTAAAAATGCCAAAATTCTTTTTAAGACAAGCAAACTTCATGTTCCTGTTTGAGTACGTATATGATTCATCCGCGCCTATACCATCGAACACAGATGTCGTATCCGCTTTCAGTTTCTGCGGGAAAGTAATGCTGATATCTCCGAAGCTCTCTTTATGCTCGGAATTGTAGTTCATCTGATATACAAAAAATGTCAGCAGTAAGACAAGCACCGCTACCAATGTAAGTATAAGCTTGCGAGGATCAGCCGATCTGCTTTGAGTGCGTGTAAAGCTGCTGTTGCCAAAAGACTGGTCCATTCCGTAATTGCCATAGCCTGAGCCGCTGTTGTTCATGCCATAGTTACCGTAGCCCTGATTTCCGCCGTTCATGCCGTAATTGCCATAGCCCTGATTTCCGCCGTAGCCATAACTGCTCTGCTGACCGTATCCTGTGTTGTTATACGCAGGACCCATTTCCGCTCTTCTGGTACCGCAGTTTTTACATTCGTTGTCTGTTGCGCCCAAAGGGGCACCGCAAATAGGACAATTCATATTCTGTTACTCCTTTGCTTTTTTCTTTTGTGTTACGCATTTATGTATATTCTATTATGTGAATATTCCGTAACCCGACTCAATTTCATATAATTACAGCTATGCAGGGCGCACCCGTAGACACGTCCTGCATAAAGCAATTATTTTTAAAAATTATTCCTTATTGGCAGCTCTCTTTGCAAGGTCAGCGAGAGCGTCCTTTCTTGACAGATTGATCCTGCCCTGATCGTCGATCTCCATTACCTTTACAACGATCTCGTCGCCAATGGAAACAACATCCTCAACCTTCTCGACTCTCTGATTGTCCAGCTTGGAGATATGTACCAGACCGTCCTTGCCGGGAGCGATCTCAACAAATGCTCCGAAGTTCATTATACGAACTACCTTGCCCTTGTATATAGCACCGATCTCGGGATCGTTTGCGATAGTATTGATGATATTGATAGCCTGCTGTGCCTTCTCCTTATCAAGACCTGAAACGAATACGCTTCCGTCCTCGGAGATATCGATCTTGACATCGCACTCAGCGGAGATCTTCTGGATGACCTTTCCGCCTGAACCGATAACTTCTCTGATCTTATCAACAGGAACCTTGGTGGAGAGCATCTTGGGTGCCCACTTGCTGACCTCGGGTCTAACCTCGGGGATAGCCTTGAGCATGATCTCATCAAGGATATACATTCTTGCTTTTCTGGTCTTCTCGAATGCGCTTGCGATGATATCCATAGTCAGACCGTCTACCTTGATATCAACCTGGATAGCGGTGATACCGTTCTTGGTACCGCCTACCTTGAAGTCCATATCGCCGTAGAAGTCTTCAAGACCCTGGATATCTACCATTGTCATCCAGCTGCCGTCTTCCTTGGTGATAAGTCCGCAGGAGATACCTGCAACAGGTTCCTTTATCGGAACGCCTGCGTCCATCAGAGCGAGGGTAGAACCGCAGATAGAGCCCTGAGAAGTAGAACCGTTGGAAGAAAGGACCTCGGATACGCATCTGATAGCGTAGGGGAATTCATCAACACTGGGCAGTACGGGAACGAGAGCTCTCTCAGCCAGTGCGCCGTGACCGATCTCACGTCTTCCGGGGCCTCTTGAAGGTCTTGTCTCACCAACAGAGTAGCTGGGGAAGTTGTACTGGTGCATATATCTCTTGCTGGTCTCTTCATCAAGACCGTCAAGCTTCTGTGCATCGGAAACAGGGCCGAGAGTACAGATAGTCATTACCTGTGTCTGACCTCTGGTGAAGATACCTGAACCGTGAACTCTGGGCAGTACGCCTACTTCAGCAGCGAGAGGTCTGATCTCGTCGATGCCTCTGCCGTCAACACGCTTGCCCTCATAGAGCCAGTTTCTAACGATCTTCTTCTGCAGCTTATAGAGAACTTCCTCGAGCATAGCGCCCTGATCGGGATACTGCTCGTCATACTTCTCGTGAACTGCATCATATATAGGCTGCATTCTTGCATCTCTTATGTTCTTGTCATCGGTATCGAGAGCCTTCTTAACGTCCTCGCCTACCATAGCCTCGATCTCGTCGAAGAGGTCGTGATCAACTTCCATAGACTCGAACTCGAACTTAGGCTTACCGATCTCCTTCTGGATGCCCTTGATGAATTCTACCATCTTCTTGATCTCGGTATGGCCTGTTTCGATAGCCTTGAGCATCAGATCATCGGGTATCTCATTAGCGCCTGCCTCGATCATAACGATCTTATCTGCAGATCCTGCAACTGTCAGGTTCAGTTCATTCTTAGCTCTCTGCTCCAGAGTGGGGTTCAGCACCAGCTCGCCGTCAACGTAGCCTACGTTGATAGAAGCAACGGGTCCGTTCCACGGGATATCGGAGATAGAGATAGCGATAGCAGCAGCGATCATACCTGTGATCTCAGGTGAGTTATCGGGATCAACAGCCAGTACTGTCATAACAACAGTAACATCGTTTCTCATATCCTTGGGGAACAGAGGTCTGATAGGTCTGTCAACACATCTTGAAGTCAGTATAGCCTTATCACTTGCCTTGCCCTCACGCTTGGTGAAAGAACCGGGGATACGGCCTACTGCATACATCTTCTCCTCGAAGTCAACGGAAAGAGGGAAGAAATCAACACCCTCTCTGGGCTTCTTGGAAGCTGTAACATTAGCCATTACAACGGTCTCGCCGTATCTTACCCAGCATGAGCCGTTTGCAAGTCCGCAGGTCTTGCCTGTTTCTACAACTACGGGTCTGCCTGCATAAGTGGTCTCAAAAGTCCTTGCGTTCTCAAACATTAAATAAATCCTCCTGTCACTGTCCGGCAAAGGCTTTAGCATAAAGCGCAGAGTGCAGATCTTCCCGACTTTTACACTCTCCGTTCAATGCTAAAAAACCATCACGCGAACATAATTTTACTGTTTTTAAAAACACCAAAAGGCAGTGGCGGTAGTCCGCCTCTGCCTTGATGATCTTAACTTGATTACTTACGGATACCCAGCTTATCGATAACGGCTCTGTATCTCTCGATGTCGTTCTTCTTCAGGTAGTTGAGAAGGTTTCTTCTCTTACCGATCATCTTGTACATACCTCTTCTGGAGTGGTTATCCTTCTTGTGCACCTTCAGGTGTTCTGTCAGGTCGCTGATCCTTCTTGTCAGTATAGCGATCTGTACCTCAGGGGAACCTGTGTCGGTGTCATGTGTTCTGTTAGCCTCTATAACGGCTGTCTTTTCGTCTTTTCTCAGCATAATCCTGTACCTCTTTCTTAAAATATTTTCCTCTGCGTCGGGATACGGCAGGGACTTTCTTCTTACCGAAGCGTGACCCGTATTCTGATGCAGGGATACTTATGCCTGCGCGATGTATTATCATCACGCACAATATGACTTATTTATTATACATCATTACGTGCTGTTTGTAAAGAGAGTTCATAAACTTTTTACATATCACTTCTCATATTCTGCTGCGATATTCTCTCCGTCGCATTTGGCTATGACCGCATTCTCCCTGGTCAGGAACACCTCTGCACCGCATTTTTTAAAAAGCGAAACAGTTTCCTCATCCTCGGGTTCTTCATCGGAGCAGGTAATGACGGCGATATCCGCCTTGATCTTTTCGGCAAAGGGTTTTAACTGCTTCTGCCAGTGACCGTGATAGGGCACTTTGACAAATTGGTAGACTTTATCGTTGTTCGCATTGAACTCTGCAAGCCTTTCATTTTCGGCATCACCTGCAAAGAGCATATCCACATCGCCCAGTGTCACCGATGTTATCAGGGAGGAATTATTGCTGGGGTCTTTGTCATAGACTTCCTGTGCAGGCGGGTCTACGGTGAAAGTTGCTTCCCCAAGAGTGAAGTTCAGCACCTCACGAACCGTCTGCGCGGTCATACCTTTTTTATCCAGTGCTTCAAGATAGTTTTCGTACTCATTACCTTCCTTCGGGGAGTTGCTTTGCAGCACTGTCCCTACCTCACATTCTTTAAGCACCTTTGCAGCGCCGCCAACATGGTCCTTATCAAAATGGGTGATTATGAGATAATCGAGCTTTTTGATACCACTTTCTTCCATATAGGCGACTATCTCTTTGCCGAAGCCCTTTTCGCCGCAGTCGATGAGCACTGCCCAGTCTTCACTATATATGAGTTCGGCATCAGCCTTGCCGGCACTGAAACTGTATATAGTCAGACCTTCACCTATCTCGCTGATATCGATCTTATCTTTATTTGCCGTACACGCCGACAGCAGCGCTGTCAGGACAGCAGTACCGATGCAGAGAAATCTTTTAAACATAAACATTTTCCTTTCCATTCCCCTGTATCTCCCCTGTTATTTTACCTTTCGGATGCTTACTCCTCACTATCCGTATCATCGTTTCCGCTTTCAGGGCCGGGATTCAGACCTCGCAGATACTTTCTCTGTGCCAGCAGGAAGCAGAACACGCAATATGCCCCTATGCAAAGAAGTACAATGCTGCCTGTCACCTTGAACAGTTTTGAACCGAAATAAGCCTTTGTGATCCTGGCTCTTTCCTTGACCGGTGAGCGTTCTACCTTCGTGGTGGATATAAGATCTATCACCGCAAGTACCTCACCCTTATAGATAAGTTCCATAGTTCCGAGGACATCGCCCTTTTCAACAGGTGCGACAATGTTATCCCTAACGGTTATCCTTTTTTCAACATCTTCTATAGGGATGTTTACAGGCCACATACGGCTGTAACCGCAGGCGGGTTTGAGATTGGCATAATCCTGCTTTTTGCCGTAGCCTACCTTAACGTCCCTGACCTCACTGGATTCATTGATGAAATCCTTCTGTACAAGGGTATCGAATGCCCATTCATACAGATTTATATGGTCGATGAAGCTGTAATACACCACATCATCCGCATATACGGATTCAGGATCAGCCTCGCCTTTTTTTACATCTTCTGCCAGTTTTTCCATAGGTGCGCCCATTGTCACCACCAGATACCTTACACCGTCGCTTACAGCATAGCTGGCAAAGCAGCGTCCCGCAGCTTCGGTGGTACCTGTTTTTATGCCGCGGCATTTTGTATAATAGTACTTTGTGTACTCATTTATCATATAGTCTGTGCTGACGATATACGTGCCCTCGGGGTGGAAATCCGTAGGCGCCATGGTGAACGAGGGACTGCCTACAAGTTCCTCAAAGACAGGGTATTTATCAAGGGCGTATCTGCATATCGTAGAGATATCCTTGGCGGTGGAAAAATTCTGCTGGGTAAACAGGCCGTGGGCATTTGAGAAATGGGTGTGCTTCAGACCCAGTTCGGATACCTTCGCATTCATCATATCGACAAATCCCGATATATTTCCCCCGACGTTTATCGCTATTATATTGGCAGCCTCACAGGCTGAGGGTATCAGCAGTGCTGCCAGCAGATCATAAGCGCTGACACTCTCGTTGGGCTGGATATCCGCAGTAGCCGCACCCGTATCATAAAGTTCGTCAAAAGCCTCGGTACCTGCGGACATCATTTTATTTCTCAGGGTGCTTTCATCACCGCCAAGCTCGTCCAGCAGCACCACGGCTGTCATAAGCTTTGTCAGGGATGCAGGCGGTACTTCCTTTTCGCTGTTGATATCCACAACCACTTCGCCCGAATCCATATTTACCATGTAAACACAATCGGAATAAAGCTTCACTTCACTGCGCTCACCGTCGGCATCGACTGTAGTCGGCACAAAGCTTAGCGCTGACGCTGTAAAGCTGCCCATATCCGCAAATATCAGTGCCGCACAGAGCAGCGCCGCTATCACACGTAGTTTCTTCTTCATCTATACATGACCTCTTTGTCCAAAATTCTTAAACATTATCAGTATAGCACAATCCCGTGTCTTTTGCAAGCGGCTTTTGGCGAAAATGGCGTGAAAAATATTTCGGCACTATTTTGCCCCCGACATATCGGCTGCAAATATAACAGGTCTGCCGTTTTTAACAGCAAGACGAAGTTCCCTGCCGCAGCCTGCAAGTATACTGTCACAGAGGATGTCCTCGGCATCCTGCTCGGCAAATCGGCGGATATCACGGGCAGAGCCGCCTGAGGAAAGACACTTTTCAGCGGCATAGTCTTCACATTCGCGGGATATCTCCAGGGTATAGCCCAGCTTCGCGGCACGCTCCGAAAGTTTGGCAAGTTCCATACCTGCGATACGGCGCAAAGTTTCGATACAGGGCGGTTCAAATACGATGATATCATCCATGCGGTTTATCAGTTCGGGAGAGAGGACTTTTTTCACCGCCTGCCCGATATCGCGCCTGCAGCTTTCTCCGTCATGGCTGAAAAAGCCGGCGTGCTTTCTGTCTGCCAGTTCTGCCGCACCTGCATTTGTGGTGAGTATCACTGTCAGTTCTGACAATTCTGCCGTTCTGCCTGCGCTGTCGGTAATGACACCCTCCTCCAGCATTTGCAGCAGCACACCGAAAACATCCCTGTGAGCCTTTTCTATTTCATCGAAGAGAAGCACTCCGCAGGGACGACGGCGGATAAGTTCAACCAGTCTGCCGCCGTCCTCATAACCCACATATCCTGCAGGTGCACCTATCAGCTTTGCGACGCTGTGGGGTTCCATATACTCGCTCATATCCAGACGTATAAGGCTGTCCCTGCCGTAAAGCAGAGCTGAGAGTTCTCTTGCGAGCATGGTCTTGCCAACGCCTGCCGGACCTGCGAACACGAAGCTCCCCACAGGTCTGCCTCCCCTTTCAAGCCCCAGTCTGCGCCGCCTTACGGCGCGGGACACTGCCGCTACTGCCCTTTCCTGACCTATGACGGTACTGTTGAGTTTTTCCTCCAGATGTCTGAGAGCCTCACGTTCATCTGTATCGGCACAGGTACATACGATACCGGTACATCTGCTGACGGTCTGTTCCAGTATATCACGTGTCAGAACGGTGCGCCTGTGTGCTTTTGATATCGCATCGAGATATCCGCCTCTGTCGATCTCACCTGCGAGATACTTTTCAAAGGCACGCTCGGGGGTACGGTCTTCACCTGCTGCCAGCCCTGCCGCACTGCAGGCACCGTCAAGGAGCTCCAGCGCTTTATCCGGGAAATATTTATGCTTCATATAGCGTCCGCTGAGTTCCACCGCACTGCGGCATACTTCCTCGGGTATACTGACCTCGTGATGATCCTCCAGTCTTCCCTTCAGCCCCACGAGTATCCTGTAAGCGGTATCCTCATCCGGTTCGCTTATATCCACCCTGCAGAAGCGCCTGTCCATAGCAGCATCCTTTTCTATGGTGCGGCGGTATTCCTCGGGAGTTGTCGCGCCTATTATCTGTATTCTTCCGCGTGCAAGGTCGGGTTTCAGTATATTCGCGGCATCTATGGCACCCTCTGCCGCACCTGCACCCATGATATTGTGGAGTTCATCTATAAAAAGAATAACATTTCCTGCCAGCGAAGCTTCATCAAGGCAGGCTCTCAGACGTTCTTCAAAATCTCCGCGGTACTTTGCGCCCGCAAGCAGAAGAGTTATATCCAGTGCGAATATGCGCTTATCTGCCAGCTGCGGCGGTACGCTGCCTGATATTATCTTTACGGCAAGCCCCTCAGCCAGTGCTGTTTTGCCTACACCTGCATCACCTACAAGACACGGGTCGTTCTTGCGGCGGCGGCAGAGTATCTCCATAACAAGGCGGAGCTCATCATCCCTTCCTATAAGCGGATCAAAACCAAGACACACTGCAGGGTCGGTCAGCTCGGTACCATAGCGTGAAAGTGATTTAAGGTGAGGCTGATCTCTTCGGGAGATACAGCTTCCGGCACCGGTCAGGCAGTCAGATGCTATCCTGCGCTCCTCGGCATTGAGCCTGCGGAGTATCTGCATGGCACAGCTGTCCCTGCAGCGCATAAGCCCTGACAGTATATGCTCACTGCCAACGCTTTTTCCTCCCAGACGTTCCGCAGCCTCCAGCGCTTTGCGTACATTTTCGGTCTGTGCAGTTTCGGGTGTCATACAGGGAGTTCCCCTGCCGATAAGATCATCCATTTCATCACATACCCGTTCAGCAGTAACGCCGTACCTTTTCAGCACAGCCTCCGCTGCACCGCAACAGCTTACAAGCGCAAGCAGCAGATGCTCACTGCCCACATAAGTATGACCGCGTTCACCTGCCAGCACAGCAGCCCTCCGCAGGACTTTCCTGCCAGTTTCAGTATAGTTCTCATAGCTCATGCAAAACACCTCCGCAGAAAGTATAGCCTTATAGGATAAAAGTATTCAGAGCCGCTTGAAATATGCAGCGCTGTAACCATTTTTACAAAGCTGCATAATATATACCATAAGGCTCACGCAGCCTTAAATAAACAACAAGGGAGTCGATACTATGAATTTCGGAACAAACAACGTATGGTGGATAATCATTCTCATCCTCATCATCGGTATGTCAGGCTGCGGCTGCTGCGGATGCAATAACAACTGCGGCTGCTGATAGGCAGCAAACCGAAAACAGGGGGCAGCGCTGCTGTCCCCTATGTTATTGTATACGCAGTTATGGATATCAGAGTATAAGGCATATAAGTCCCGAACAGCCCTCATTTATCATGCGCTCCACCGTTTCTTTAAGGCGCATACGTGCATCATCGGGCAGTTTTGAAAGCTTTGTGTAAAGCCCCTCGCTCACAAGCTCATGCAGTGATTTTCCGAAGATATTTGAGCCCCATATCTTATCGGGCTCCTTCTCGAAATCGCTCATCATGTACATAACCAGCTCCTCGGATTGCTTTTCCGATCCGACTATGGGTGCTACCTCGGTATTGATCTCAGTGCGTATCAGATGTACGGCAGGCGCCTGTGCCTTCAGCCGTATCCCGTACTTGCCGCCCTGTCTTATTATCTCGGGTCCTTCCATAGTGAGTTCATCGGGTCCGGGCATGACTATGCCATACCCTGTGCTCTCCATCTGTGTGATCGCATCTTTGTACTTTGCAAACTTCCTGCGTATCTCCACCAGTTCCAGTATACGCGGCAGGAGTTCGTTCTCTCCGTTTATCTCAATACCTGTTGCCTCGCCTATCACGCGGTAGAATAGTCCGCCGGAAAGTTCTGCTGATATGACAGCCGAACCGCTTCCTGCATCTATAGACCTGACAGAACAGCTTTCTATATACTCACATCCGCCGATAGTATCAGCACACGCGGATATCTGCCTGAGTGTTTCAACGCCCTCGGCGGCTTCACGTATATGAGCAAATACAGCTTCTTTCAGCCAGTGCCCCCTGCCAAGGGTGTTTATCCAGCCCGGCATGGCTATACCTATCTCCCGAACAGGGAATGAATACAGCACATTTGCCATTATGCCCATTATATCTTCATCTTCAAGCTCGGTGCAGTTTACCGCCATGACATCGGTGCTGTATTTTTCACTCAGCTGTTTACAAAGCTGTCGGGCTTCATCACTGTCAGGGTCTTCGGTGTTCAGCAGGACCGCAAATGGTTTTCCTGCAGCTTTGAGTTCGTTTATGACCCTCTCCTCGGCTTCTTCGTATTCATCACGGGGAAGATCGGTAAAGCTTCCGTCTGCGGTGATCACAAGACCTATAGTGGAATGCTCAGTTATCACCTTGCGGGTGCCGACCTCTGCCGCCATATTGAAAGGTATCTCGGTATCGAACCAGGGAGTCATCACCATACGCGGAGCTTCTTCCTCGATATACCCCTGTGCCGAGGGAATTATATAACCCACACAGTCGATGAGCCGCACATTGAAGCTGGCTCCGCCTTCCAGCGATACATTCACCGCTTCTTCGGGTATAAATTTAGGTTCGGTGGTCATGATAGTACGTCCCCCTGCGGATTGGGGAAGTTCGTCCTGCGCCCTTTCTCTGCGGTACTCACTGCTGATATTGGGTATAACCAGTTTTTCCATGAACCGTTTTATGAATGTGGATTTGCCCGTTCTCACGGGTCCTGCCACGCCTATATAGATATCTCCGCCCGTTCTGCGGGCTATGTCTGTATATATATCCCTGCTCACCCTTGTATGCCCCCTTACCCTCTGATAACTATCATCCTGCCGTCGTCTATACTGTCAGCACCGTCAGGAAGTCCGTTGTCCTCTCTGACAGCATCAACTGTTGTACGGCAGCGCTTGGCTATATCCCATATATCCTCATTCTCACCGCACCTGCACAATCTCAGTGTACAGCTGCTGTCACGGGTCGCCGGCTTATCCTTATTAAGTATAACGCTGCTTACCAGCTTTGTGCCGCTTCCGCCGTTCAGCTTATACACTACGCGCACATCCGTCCTGACCCTGATAGTACCGCCGTCACCGAGATAATACGAACAGCCTGCTGTTTCAGCATAGGCTTCAAGTGTACTTTCACTGCTTTCTTCGGGAACAGCCGCTTCAGCTTCGTATGTACTCTGTCCCTCTATACAGAAGATCCCGCCTTCACTGCCCTCTCCCATGACTGAGCAGGTCACTCCGCCGGATATGCGAAAGGTATTCCCGTCCTTTCTTATGGTAGGACGTGTGCATGATGCATAGTGGTCATACACAGCGCCGACTGTGCCGTCAGGTGCGGCAAGGGTGCATTCGGATATACAGGATATATGCTTTTCATCTCCGCTGTCTGAAGATATCTCAACTATCTCATCCGGAAGACACTCATACTCGGTGGAGTATGCATCAGTCACACCGACGCCTGCCCCCGATTTTTCTGCCGTACAGAAGACATCAAGTTCCAGTTCCCACTCCACGGTATTATCCTCTCCGCCGCACGCCGCAATACTGCAGCCCGATGGCTTGACCCTGACACTGACCCTGTAGCTGTCATCAAGACCTTCCATATCTATCATACGGCTGAAGGGCAGGGTAAAACGAAGATCCTGCACACGGTCAGCGCCTGTTTTATCTATACAGGTACACAGTGCTTCCAGCTCGGCTTCGCCCTTTACCGCCAGCTTTCCCGCCACTATACGCTGCTCTGTCCTTGTTACTGAGCAGCCTGTGCGAAGCACTGTTCCGACAGAGGGCTTATCTTCAGGGAGAGAGGTCTGCTGGATAACTGTTATTCGCTTTGATGCATACAGCCTTTTAACAGGATAGGTGACCGTCTGCTTACGCAGCTGTATTCCGCAGCCGCTGCCGCCTGTAACAACAGTTTTTTCCCGCTGACAGCACACCTTTACCGATGCGCATAAAGTACCCCGCACATCTATCCGCCTGCTGCCCTTTGCCCGACAGGACAGCCGCAGGCAATTAAGGTCTATCATTACCTCGGGCGAACTGCATTCACCTTCTATATCCAGGGTACGGCTGATCTCCGCATTCTGCTCTATGCAGTTTATGCGGCCGCTTCCCTCGGTAAGGTACAGCACCCTCACGGTAACGGTGATATCAAATGCCAGTCTCCCGTCGCTCACGCTCTGGGATGTGAGCTGAGGTTCTGCAGTACACCTGAGTATCCTGAAAACATCAGGATAATAATCAGGCAGAACTATATCCCGTTCCAGCGGCAGTTCCTCAGTGCGGTCAAGGGCTTTTTCGGTCACGCACACAGTGTCTGATATAAGTCTGAGTTCATCGTTCATGTTTATTTCCTCCTGTTTATAGGATAGCCTTTTGCTATAAACATGATATGCCTGTATTCACAGGATTATTCCCCGATGAGCCGTGATCGCAGCAAACGATGATCTCAGACAGGATATATTCTATGTGCTTGACAGGCTGGATGGCTGTGACAGTTCAGCATATACTATCATCCCACCCGAAGGCACAGGCTTCACGCCCATAGCGGTGAGCCATGCAGCGCCCCTTGAAGGCAGGTGCTTCGGGTGGCGCTTTGAAACAGGCGGAAAGACGGTGGTTTTCACAGGCGATACTTCTTCGCCGGAACCGTTCATGCCTTATCTCACAAACGGCGCTTACCTCTACACGGAGTTATCTGCTTATAACTCACCTGTACACCTGCATATAGATAAGCTGAGAGCAGTCATGCCCGAACTTGCAAAGCGAAATATCAAAGTATTCATAATGCACCTAGATGACGAGGAGGCACTCTGTAAGACCGCCGCGGAGATAGGCGCAGCTCCTGCTCCGATGTACACGGAAGAATGATATAAGAACATAAACACAGCAAGACCCCGATACCGCAACGATATCGGGGTCTTATAATGTATCGATATATCACACGCCGACGGCGCTGCTTCAGATCATCTTTTCCTCATTATACTTCCATACTTCTTCTGTATCAGATGATGCCTGCTGCCTTGAAAGCCTGCTCGAGATCTGCGATAAGATCATCGGCATCTTCAAGTCCCGATGATATCCTTATGAGGTTAGCAGGGATATCAGCCAGCTTGAATTCTTCCTCATTAAGCTCAGAGTGAGTGGTATTAGGAGAATCAACTATCAGTGAACGGGCATCACCGAGATTTACATGATAGTGGAACAGCTTTATATTATTAAGGAATGTCGCTTCCTGCTCGGGTGTTGCCTTTATGCCGAAGCTGAGCACTCCTCCGCCGCCGTTAGTGAGATGCTTATCTGCCAGTGCCTTGAACTTGTAATTCTTTGCACTGGGATGACGTACCCATTCAACAGCAGGACTGTTTTCGAGATACGCAACTATCTTCTCAGCATTCCTTGTCTGCTTTGCAACTCTCTCCGAAAGTGTTTCAAGACCTATGATACCCAGATATGCATCCTGAGGCGAAAGTGCTGCGCCAAGGAGATTAAGGTATACAAGAGTAAGTCTGAATATGAAGAAGTTGTCTGCGAATATATCAGCAGGCGACTTGCCCTTTAGCATTACTATCTTTTCATAGAACTGAGGATATTTCTCGGGGGTATAATAGCTCATATTGCCGTTATCGAGGATAAGTCCTGCGATGAGGTTGCCGTGACCCGTAAGAGATTTTGTAGCTGAATATACCACGATATCAGCACCGTGTTCAAGAGGTCTGTAAAGGTAAGGTGTCGCAAGGGTGTTATCTACCACCACGGGAACACCGTGTTTGTGTGCCACCTCGGATATAGCATCTATATCCAGCAGATAAGCGTTAGGGTTGCTGATGGATTCAACATATATACCCTTTACATCGTCAGTGATCTCAGCCTCCAGCTTTGCAGGATCAAGCACTGCATCGGTTATCTTGATCTTAACACCCAGTTCAGGGAAGAGTCTGTCAAAAGCATCAATGGTACCGCCGTATACGTAAGGCGATGCAAGTATCGTACCGCCCTTTGCAGCCAGGTTAAGCAGAGTATAAGATATAGCAGCCATTCCGGAGCCTACTGCAACAACGTTCTTTGCACCGTCGAGAGCTTTTACTCTCTCTGCAAAGTAAGTTACAGTGGGATTGCCTACTCTGGTATAAAGGTAGCCTGCCTCCTTGTAGGTGAAAAGGTTCTGTGCGTGCTCGGTATCTCTGAAGTCGTATGCCGCTGTCTGGTATATGGGAGGCGATACTGCCTGCTGATTATCTCCGGGCTCATAGCCTGCTCTTATTTTTTTGGTGTCGAATGCGAGTTCGCTCATAATATTACTTCCTTTCGGTATGTTGTTTTCGATGAATCCAGTTTAACCGAAAATGCTCAAAAGGTCAATAATAAAGCACGATAACGTTATCATAACGGCCTGTCGAGAATGTTCGCAAAGGGCATTATGGTGCACCTTCGGCACTCATCGTATCTCTCATAAATGAATTCCCCTGCCAAAACACGACAACGTTATCACTTTGCTGTTACGGCATTTTTCTAAAGCAAGATGCTGTGCGGCAGCATCAGAAAACCGAAATACGGCGCAGTATAAGATAACGCTATCACAAATGCCGGAAAGTTAAATTATTTTTATATCTCTCGATTATTTTTATACATTATGTGCCTTGACAAACAAAAACTAATATGATATATTAGAAAACAATAATTCATAGTAAAGAGGTGGGAAATATGACCCTTCAGCAGATGCACTATGCACTGACAATAGACAAAAACGGTTCAATGAACAAAGCTGCGGACAAGCTGAATATATCCCAGCCGACCCTGACGAGCGCCATGCGTGAGCTTGAAAAGGAGCTTGGCTTTGAAATATTCCTGCGCACCCACAAAGGCGCTGTACCTACAGCAGAGGGTGCCGAGTTTCTGCGCAGCATAGGACTTATATACAGACAGTACGAGCTGGTATGCGAGAAATATTCGGATAAGGATATGAAAAGAAAATTCGGTGTATCTACCCAGCACTATTCCTTTGCAGTGAATGCATTCATTGAAACCGTAAGACAGTTCGATACACTGGAATTTGAATTTGCTGTACGTGAAACAGAAACGCTGAAAGTCATCGAGGACGTGGGCAGCCTTAAAAGTGAGATAGGTGTACTTTATATAAGCAACTTCAACCGAAGATCAATAAACAAACTCCTCGAAGAAAATGAACTGTCCTTCACGGAGCTTATAAAGTGCAAGGCTTATGTATATATGTGGAAAGGACATCCCCTTGCGAAGGAGAGTTCTCTCAGCCTTGAACAGCTTGCACCCTACCCATGCCTTTTCTTTGAACAGAACGGTCATAACAGCCACCTGTATGCCGAAGAGATACTGAGTGAGAACATATACCCCCGTTCCATAAAAGCTACCGACCGCGCTGCCATGGGCGAGCTTATGCAGAAGCTGAACGGATACACCCTGTGCTCGGGTATACTGTGCAAGGAATTCTCAAGTGAATATGTGGTAGTCCCATACCGCGATGATACCGACAACCCCAACAGCATCATGGAAATAGGCTATATACGTAAGAAACACGGCTCTCTCAGCGAGATAGGGCAGAAGTATATTGAAGAACTCAAAAAAAGTCTTGAGCTGAATGCAGGAGAAAATATTTAGTTTTTGTAAATAAAATGTAGATATTTTATGTAAGCTCTTGCATTTTTATATATATGAGGTATAATAGATTTAGCACTCGGATATGTTGAGTGCTAAATCTTTTTGTTTATAATTTGTAAGGAGCTGAAATATAATGGAAACCAAGCAGTTCAAAGCGGAGTCAAAAAGACTTCTGGATATGATGATAAACTCCATCTATACTCACAAGGAGATATTCCTGAGAGAGATAATCTCCAATGCCAGCGACGCTATCGACAAGCTGTATTTCAAGTCCCTGACCGATACGAGCGTAGGTCTCAACAAGGACGATTTTGCTATACAGATAAAGGCTGACAAGGAAGCCAAGACCCTTACTGTCGAGGATAACGGTATCGGTATGACCGAGGAAGAGCTGGAGAACAATCTGGGTACTATCGCACAGTCGGGCTCTCTTGCATTCAAGACAGACAACGACCTTGGTGAGGACGTTGATATCATCGGACAGTTCGGTGTAGGTTTCTATTCCACTTTCATGGTAGCTAAGGAAGTTCGTGTGCTGACAAAGGCTTACGGCAGTGACAAGGCATATCTGTGGAAGTCCAACGGCGTTGACGGCTACACCATCGAGCCTGCCGAGAAGGAGACTGCGGGCACTGTTATAACTATGGTGCTGAAAGAAGATACCGAGGACGAGAAGTATTCAGAGTACTGCGAGACATGGCGCATACAGCAGCTGGTCAAGAAGTATTCCGACTATATCCGTTTCCCCATAAAGATGGACGTTGAGCATTCCAACTATGCTGAGGAGGGCGAGGAGCCTACCACCACCATTGAGACAGAGACTCTCAACAGCATGACACCTATCTGGAAGAAGAACAAGAGCGAGCTGACGGATGAGGATTACAACAAGTTCTACTCCGAGAAGTTCATGGATTATCAGGAGCCTATCGCTCACATACATTCCAAGAACGAGGGTATCGCTACCTATGATGCTCTGCTGTACATTCCTTCAAAGGCGCCTTTCGACTACTATTCAAAGGACTACGAAAAGGGACTCCAGCTGTTCTCCAGCGGCGTGCTGATAATGGACAAGTGTGCAGACCTTCTGCCTGACTGGTTCAGCTTTGTAAAGGGTGTAGTTGACAGTGAAGACCTTTCACTGAACATTTCCCGTGAGATGCTGCAGCAGGACAGACAGGTCAAGATAATCGCAAAGAACGTTGAGAAGTCCATAAAGAACGAGCTGGCAAAGCTGCTGAAGAACGACCGTGAGAAGTATGAGAAGTTCTTTGAGGTATTCGGTCTCCAGTTCAAGTTCGGCATTTACCAGAGCTACGGTGCTGCAATAGATACCCTGAAAGACCTGCTTCTGTTCAAGTCCACCTTTGAGGACGGCAAGAGCGTAACTCTGAAAGAGTACGTATCCAGAATGAAGGAAGATCAGAAGTACATCTACTATGCCTGCGGCGAGACCAAGGAGCGTATAGACAAGCTGCCCCAGATCGAGAAGATCAAGGACATGGGATATGAGGTCCTCTACATGACACAGGACGTTGACGACTTCTGCCTGAAGGTTATGCTGAACTATGACGGCAAGACATTCAAGTCAATCAGCGATGCCGATGTTGATCTCGACACCGAGGAGGAGAAGGAAGAAGTCAAGAAGCTGGACGAGGAGAACAAGGATATGTTCGCCTTCATGCAGGAGACTATCGCTGACAAGGTAAACAAGGTACGTCTTTCCAAGAAGCTGAAATCTCACCCTGTATGCCTTTCAAGCGACGGCGGCATGATATCCATCGAGATGGAGAAGGTTCTCAACGCAATGCCCCAGAACGACGCTAACCGCGTAAAGGCAGATAAGGCACTGGAGATCAACCCCAATCACGAGATATTCGGCAGATTACAGAAGCTGTATGCTGAGGACAAGGATACCCTGAAAGATTACACCAAGCTGCTGTACGATCAGGCACTGCTGATAGAGGGTCTTTCCATTGATGACCCCGTTGAGTTCGCAAACCTGGTATGCAAGCTCATGGTTCAGTAATTCACTTCTATCAATTCATAATTGCCCTCGGCCGGGCGGGTCGTTTCCGCCTATTATAGGTTCGCGGTGAAGATAAGTATCGTGTGACGGCGGGTCAAAGGATTGTGATGAAGATAGTATCTATGATACTGAAAATATAGCTAATAAAAAATGTGCGCTTATCGCGGAATTGCGGTAAGCGCATTTTTGTGTTCTTAAAATTGTCAGAGTTGGAACGTATTCTTGATGTTTACTTACGATAGCAAAACACACTATCCGCCCTGTCAACAATTATGAATTAGCTAAACTTCCTGCGGGAACTTTAAGCCCCATTTACTGCGGCATTCGTCCATTATGCGCATGATGCTGAGGGTGTCTTCGGGTGGGACGGCTTTGCTGGTTTTAAGTCCCTCTGCAAGACATTTCTCGGCTTCTCTTATCTCGTATTCGTAGCCGTTTATCTCGGGTGGGAATAGCCTGTCCTCTATCTGTCTGCTTTCGGCATCGTACAGTGTACATTCGGGTGAGCAGAAGAACCAGTCGCCCATGATGATACTGCCCTTATCACCCACGATGACAGCGTTGTTGCGGTTCTGTATCTCAAATCCCGATGTGGTAGATGCGTATGCGCCGTCGGGATACAGCAGAGTCACACTGTTTGAAAGGTCGATACCGCCGCTGATGTGGGCGTGGGTCTCGATACTACTCGGTTCGCCCATAAGTGACACAGCAAAGGTTATAGGATACACGCCGAGGTCAAGCAGAGCACCGCCGCCGCATTCGGGTTTGAATAGCCTGTCGTTCTTATCAAAGGGGATAAAGTTATTGAAATCCGCCTTGATGTAGCGGATATCGCCAATGCGCCCCTCTTTTATCCACTGCCTAACTTTAAGGTAGGCAGGACGCATCTTCATCCACATTGCTTCCATAAGGAACAGTCCTTTTTCTTCGGCTTTCGCGAACATAGCCTCAGCCTGCTTTGTGTTCAGGGCTATGCTCTTTTCGCAAAGCACGTTCCTGCCGTTTTCAAGACACAGCATGGTATCATCATAATGCCTGTGCATAGGCGTAGCGATATATACTATATCTATGCTTTCATCATGTGCCAGCTCCTCATAGCTGCCGTAAGCCTTTTCAAAGCCGAATTCATCCGCAAAGCTCTGTGCACTTTCTACAGACCTTGAAGCAACAGCAGCAGTAACCGAACTTCCCTGCTCTTTGAGTGCCTGTGCAAAAGTTCGTGCTATCTTACCTGTACCAATGATACCCCAGCGTGTCATAAGACCACTCCTTTACATATTTATCTGCATGATCATACCTCTTACATACCGGATCAATCAGTGTAATATCAGAACCTGAAATAACAGCCGATATACCAAAGAGATAACCATGTTCATTTATTATAAATTATATCACACCAAACCTGTCTTGTAAAGGATATCCCTTGATTTTTAGCCCCTTTACACAACCATGCCGCAGATAATTTGTCTGGTTTGACAACTGAATATTATTGAACAGCGTGCAGGGCGAAAGATACATATCATACCCCTCTCCCCCTTTACTTTTTAGGTAAAATATGTTATAATATGAAATAGATATTAATTACGTGGGATATATCCCCTCAAGGGCGGTGAGATCATTGAAAAAACGACTGAACACAACATTCGCTTTCCTGACAGCTGTAATACTGCTGGTGATAGCTATGATATCCGAAATAACCCTCGTGTTCACCGTAAACTCTCAGCAGGCGAACGAAACAGGCAGCAGCAGGCTGGAACTTGTCAGCCGTGAACTCGAACATAACATAAATGATGCCCGCGGAAAAGCTATGCGCTTCGCTGTGACCGCACAAAATGTACTGGATGACCGTGATGAATTGGAAGAACTCGTTAAAAGCTACAAGGAAGATATGTTCCGCGAGACCGAAGGGAGCTGTTATAATGCCTATGTGGCAGGCGAAGACTGGTTCTTCATCCCCGATCTCACCGACACCGATGATTATGATGTAACGGGGAGGAACTGGTACCGCGGTGCTTTGCAGTGCAGCGGCGGATCATATGTTTCCGACCCGTATATAGATGCTGCCACAGGAGATATATGCTATACGGTATCCGTGATGCTCGCTGACGGCAAAACCGTCGCAGCGCTGGACTACAATATGGACAGCATCCGCAGACACATATCCAAAATGTATTCAGACGGCAAAAAGGAAGCTGTGATAGTCACCGAAAAAGGCATAATCGCAGGCTGCAGCGATGAAAATATAGTCGGTAAGGACTTGCTTGAACAGCTGCCCGAATACGGCGGCATATTCTCACTTGCCAAAAGCAGCGACGGTTCTGTGCACGTAAGACAGAAGGGCAGCAACCTGTTTGCTGTGCGTTCGGAGTTCGGCTGGTACCTTATTGTATCAGAGGATAACTGGTCACTCTACCGCAGATCGTATATCCAGATGCTTGTAATGATAGGCATATCACTGATAGTATTCATCATGCTTGCGGTGATGTACCTTTCAAGCGAACGCAAAGCAAAACACGCCAGAACTATGCTGAAAAACAACGAGGATTTTCTCGGGAGCCTGACAACAGGTCTGCAGGAACCGCTCCACAGGATGATAGCAGCGGCAAGCCCCGAGAACCTCAGGAACTCCGAAAACTACGAGAAGGATTTCGAGAGCATACGCGAAGCAGGGCTGAAGCTCAACGAGATGATAGGAAAGATAGTTTCCTATAACAGTATAGTAAAAAAAGAAAACACAGATAAGCACAAGCGCAGCAAAACTGCAGGGCTTATGATAGGTGTGCGCTTCAGGCGGCTTATCGTCATCGCACTTATGCTGGTATTTATAATGAGTATGTATGTGAATACCACCTCCACCATCAGGTGGGGAAGGTCACAGATGAACGAGGAGCTCGACACCTACACCCAGCGTCTTTCCTCATGGGTCAGCACCGAAAAAAGCGTGCTTGATATGTTCTGCTCCATGATATCCACCGAGCCTGAGATAGTACATGACTACGATGCTGCTGTAAAGAAGCTGGATGATATCACCTCGCAGTACAGCGATATATCCGCCAGCTATATCGTCAACCCCGAATGGGAGCATCCCGTTATCATGAACAGCGGCTGGGAGCCTGACGAAAAATGGCACGTAGAAGACAGAGCATGGTATAAAGAGCTTACATCAGGAGAGGGAAACTGGTGTATATCCGCACCCTATTACGATGAAGCATCAGGTCTTTACTGCGTGACCTTTGCAGAGAAGGTCTTCGATGCCCATACAGGAAAAACCATAGGCTGCTTCGGTATAGATTTTTATATGGATAAGCTGGTGGAACTGCTGGGCAGCAGCTATTCAGGGGACGGATATGCTTTCATAACCGACAGCGACGGCATTATCATAAGCCACCCCTACGGCAGCTACAGGCTCAGCGAAAATAACAGTACCAATGTGGCAGAACTATCATACGTTGCCGCAGACCCCGACAGCAGCAACGTTTCCATAATATCCGACTACGACGGCAAACTGCGTGCTGCTATCGCAAGCACCCAGAAAGAGTCCGGCTTTACGGTATATGTCATGAAGAATGTACTGAGCGTATACAGCAGCGTGCTGGTATACGGTTCAATATGCGTATTCGTACTGCTGGGATGTACCGTTACGGTATATATACTCATGAATAATCTTATACAATTGCAGAACAGGGCAAACCGTCAGCTCAAAGAGTCTGCCGATGCCGCTATTGCCGCAGATGAAGCCAAAAGCACATTCCTGGCACAGATGTCACACGAGATACGTACACCTATAAACGTCGTGCTTGGCATGAACGAAATGATAATCCGTGAATGCAAGGACAATGATATCAAGGAATATGCACTGAATATACAGAGCGCAGGACACACTCTCCTTTCACTGATAAACAGCATACTTGATTTCTCCAAGATAGAGGACGGTAAAATGGAGATAATACCTGCCGCCTACTGCACTGCTTCACTTATCAATGATCTTGTTACATCAGTAGCTTCGAGGGCAGCCGACAAAGAACTGAAGTTCATAGTAAATGCCGATCCTTACCTCCCTGCCAAGCTGATAGGCGATGATATGCGCATAAAACAGGTAATATCCAACCTGCTGACAAATGCTGTAAAGTATACCGAAAAAGGCAGCATCACCCTTACAGTGCGTACTGAGAGTTTCAGCGAGGAAGAGATCATGCTGTATGTTGAAGTTGGTGATACGGGCATAGGTATAAGGGAGGAGGATATGAGCGCACTGTTTGAATCCTTCCGCAGACTAGATGAACAGCGAAATAAAAGTATCGAAGGCACAGGGCTGGGTATGTCCATTGTGACAAAACTGCTGAAAATGATGAACAGTGAGCTCCATGTTGAAAGCATCTACGGCGTGGGCAGCACCTTCTGGTTCAGCCTGCCGCAGAAGATATCAGACCCCTCCCCCATGGGCGATTATACCCACAGGATACAGTCAAAAGACAGGAATAACGGAAAACACATATATGCGCCCGAGGCAAATTTGCTGGTAGTGGATGATAACGAGATGAACATCAAGGTGGCTGTCAGCCTGCTGAAAATATTCGGCATAGTACCCGATACCGCACCCTCAGGATATATGGCGCTGTCGCTGATAAGAGAAAAGCATTACGATATGATACTGCTCGATCACATGATGCCCGGCATGGACGGCATCGCGACACTGAAGCGTATATGCGACGAGGGTATGCGTGAAGCTGATACAACTATGATAGCACTTACTGCCAATGCTGTTGTCGGTGCAAGGGAGACCTATCTGCAGGCAGGTTTCGATGACTACTTATCCAAGCCCATTGACAGCGGTCTGCTGGAAAAAATACTGCAGAAGTATCTGCCTTCTGAAAAGGTGTCTATGGTAGATGATAACGACCCGACACAGGATGACACCATAAAAGACAGATTTACTCTTACCGAGCTGCAGAAGATATGCTCTCTGTATTCGGGAATAAACCCTGTGGTGGGTCTTGAATACTGCATGAACTCAAAAGAATTCTATCTTGATACACTGGAAGGCTACGCCGAAGCTGACAGACTTATCCAGATAAAAGCTGCCTTTATCCAGAAACGGTGGGATGATTACAGGGTGGACGTACACGCAGTCAAGAGCGCTTCACTGACCATAGGTGCACAGATGCTGTCAGAAAGAGCAAAAGCCCTTGAATTTGCTGCAAGGGACGGCGACACGGAATACATCATGCGGAACCATGAAGCCTTCACCGAGGAATACGCAAAGTGTCTTGTGGGCGTTAATGCCATACTTGACACATTCAGCGGAAACAATGATAAATAACTATAAGCCCGAGGCTCAAGCCCCGGGCTTTCTGTATAGCCGATATAAAGATGTCTTCAGTTCAGCCCGAAGCTGACCGACAGCGCCGAATCCACCGCCGACATCGCCCCCTTATCCAGCTGCCCCATTTTCTCCCTAAGCCGACGCTTATCGAGGGTGCGTATCTGCTCAAGCAACACCACCGAATCTCTTGAAAGTCCGCAGCCTGTCCCGACAGTTATATGTGTCGGCAGACGCGCCTTGTCCTGCCTGCTGGTTATTGCCGCAGCTATAACCGTTGGCGAATGGCGGTTCCCGATGTCGTTCTGCACGATAAGTACAGGTCTTAACCCACCCTGCTCCGACCCGACGACAGGACTGAGATCAGCGTAATAGATATCCCCTCTGTGAACAGTCATATAAAAAAACACTCCTTGTGAAAATAATCTCTGTGGTCATTATTCCCGTTTTTCATGTGATGATTCAACGTAAAGCGGATTTTTACGTTTACCATATCATATGCAGAACAGCTCGCAGCGGATAATGTTCAAGTAGATCCACACCGTGCCATATATTATATCATATGCATCATTCAATATTTCATATATCAGAGATTTTGTGAAAAAAAGGCTTGACATTTCCATTCCATCGTGATATAATAATTAAGCTGAATGTTTGAGATTCAGTTAAAACCCTCATAAATATCGACAATGCGGCAGTGCTGGAACTGGCAGACAGGCACGTTTGAGGGGCGTGTGTCCTAGACGTACGGGTTCAAGTCCCGTTTGCCGCACCAAAGAAAAGCCCGAAACTACGCGGTTTCAGGGCTTTTTTATTTTGCTTTTTTGGGTTTTGTGCGTTGTTTGTGCGTTGTTGAAAACTTTTTATAAATAAAGAGCAGACCGCGATCGATACTTTCATCGATTTAAGTCTGCTCTGTTTTTTATTCAGTCATCATATAATCAAAGTGTCTGCGGTATCTTTTAGGGATATTGATACCCACCATGAAGCCAAGTTCTGAAAGTGTATCTGATATGACCGCGAAACCGTCTTTGTAGAAAGCTGTTATCCTGCGCTGCTTGTCTGATATGCCTTTGTAATCAGGCGGACAAACGAAAGTCCAGTCAGCGCCGTCTTCATCAAGCACTATTCGGAAGTACTTGTCAATATCGGTGCTGGGGAAACCTGCTTTTGCAAGCAGTATGTGATGTTCCATAGCTTCATCTATCTGTGATATTATAGCTGTCTTGCCGTCAAAGGATATAAGCACAAGCAAAGGTTCTTTCTCGGATATCGCTGTGTTTACATCACCCTCAGAGGGGTATTTTATTATGGTCATTCGGTGTCACCGTCCTTTTATCTTCTTTGCACTAAATTATATTATACACGATTTTTACAGATTACGCAATACTTATTATTGAAAATCAAAAACCGCTCTGTTGAAATGTATTAATTTTGATACATTATTCTGCTTTTCTCTGCTTACCCTCTTTGAGGATATCAGCAACCACGCCCAGCGCCTGAGCTTCACGATCTTGAAAGGCTGCGGCATAGATATCAAGTGTTGTACTTGCCTGAGAGTGACCGAGTACGCTTTGAACCGTCTTAACGTCAACGCCCGAGCTGATAAGCAAGGAAGCATTCAAGTGTCGGAAGCTATGCAGGTTCACTTTCGGGAGATCATTTGCGGCGCAGGTCTTTGTCAACCAAGCAAACGGGCTTGACCCGTTCATCTGCTGACCGTCCCATGTTGTGAACAGTCTTTCGGTGCTGTGCCATTTATCACCAAGATTAAACCGCTGTGAGTTCTGGAAGTTGCGGAGCTGCTTCAAAGTAAATATGACGTTCTCGGGAAGTGTCAGCGCCCTGACCGAGCGTTTGCTTTTTGGTTCAGTGTCATAATATCCGAGTTCCTTTGAATAGTGTACCGTCCTGCGAATGTGTAGCACGCCTGTGTCAAAGTCTATATCAGACCATTCAAGCCCAAGTATCTCACCCCTGCGGAAACCGCCGAACAATGCAAGCTGGAAGAAAGCGCGATACTTCACAGGTGTTTCGGGCTGTTCGAGGATATCAAGGAACTGCTTAGCCTGTTCAAGCGTAAACATCTTGTGTTCTTTCTGCGGTATTTTCGGGATAACTGCATTTTTGCAGGGGTTCTCTTTAATAGCCTTTATCTTCACCGCATAATCGAAAACAGAGCTGATAAACGATACATAGTTCTTGATAGTTTTCGGGGTCAGACTTCTTTCTGTGCTTTGCTTGTCAAAGACCTTTGCAAATGGTTCACCGAGAGCGGCGGCGATCTTCTCAGCACTGGACTGCATTATGTTCTTACCGTCCCAAGTCTGCTTTATAGTCTGGGCGCTGACCCCTGCACGCTCTGCAAAGTGAGCCTGTGTTATACCCTGCTTTTTGATGATCCCTTTCAGGTCAACTTTTATCTTGTATTCGGGGTCATTTCTGACTTTCTCTTTGGTGAGCCAAAGAATGAAGTTATCTATTTCATAAGGGGTTATTCGGTCAAGCCTTAAATGACCGAGCTGCTCATACACTCGGGGGCAGTACTGGCGGCAGCGGTCTATACCTGACTGCTTCAAAGTGCGCTTTGCATAGTTTTCAAACCATGTTTCACAGAAGTTCTCAAACTTTTCTGCGTTGACGGTCTGACCGCTGCGGCACTTTTCTTCAAATTCAAAGGCGGCTTTCTGGAGAGCCTTTTCAATCTGCTTTTCGGTCATATTATCACGCGGCGGCTTCCAAGTCATTGACTGTGTTTTCTGTGTTGTACCGTCTGCGGAATATCCGCACGATACCCGGATAAGATACCCGCTCTTGCGTTTTACGATCTGTGCCATATAATCACATTCCTTTCAGTGTATGAGGTTGACACCGAGAGAGCAAATGTGCTATAATTATATTGCTTACAATAGCGGCTTTGCCCTTGCGGTGAAGTCTATAAACCGTTCCTGTGTTGGCGCACGGGGGCGGTTTTTTTATTCTTTTACATCATAATAATCTTTGAGGATTTTTTCAATGGATTTGGTAGTTCTCCAAAGCAAAAAGTCTTTACGATTTTCAGCTTCTTCCAAATCTTCTTTTAGTCTATCAATTTCTTCTTGTAAATCAAATTCGTAATCAGTATCTATGACTGAACTTTTTTTTTCTTCTTTAACATCTATTTCCTTTTCTAAATTATCTATATCTTCTTTGAGTTCATCTAAACCATCTTTTGCATTTTCGATAACACTGGAAAGTTCTAGTAAAATATCTGCTTGTATCAAATAATCTATATCTTTAATAGCATAGTATTCTTTATAGGAAACAAGGATTTTCATTGCTTCTTCTGAAAGCCCTGTATATTCACAACTAGCATTCATATTTATATCTGGTGAGCTAACGTCTGATAATCCAATAAGATAATCTGCGGAAACTTCAAGTCGTTCAGCAATGCTCTTTAAAACAGCTATATCGGGATTGCGATCACCATTTATATATAATGATATAGATTGACGTGAAACATTGATTTTTTTTGCTAGCTCCGCCTGCGTCATGTTTTTTTCTTTCATGATTTTCTTTAATCTTTCTGAAAAATATTCTTTTGCCTGTTGCATTTTTTCAACCCCCTATATTATCAAGTTAAAGTTTGTTGTTTTTTATTTTTTTTAGCCAAAAAGTGTTGACATGAATAGGGCGTTGATGTATACTGATTATAGACAACAAAAACAACCATAGTATATTGATTGTCAACAATCTTTGTTTACAGATAGTATATCACATATTGTTGCTGTTGTCAAGAACTATTTTTGAGGGGGTGAAAAAATGACAGGAACAGAGGTCAAAACGCTTATCACAGCTTCAGGCTTGAAATGTTGGCAAGTCGCTGAACTGTGGGGCTGTAATGACGGCAATTTCAGCCGCCGTCTGCGCAAGCCGTTCAATGATGAGGAAGTCAATAGAGTTAAGGCTATCATAGCCGAACTGACAGAAGACAAGGGGGAATAAATAATGTTTGAGACCACGTTAAATCTTATCGGTATGAGTTCCAACGAGGGAAACAATAACCAGTATCACTGGACTGATGATGATTTTTTCGATGCACTTATGAAGCTGGACGAACGATTGGAAGCAATCAACTTTTCGTTGAACGATGTTTCAGAACTGGCTATCAGAAAAAAAGAAACCGTCTGAGCGCTGCGAACACTCAGACGGCGAGCAGGCTTAAACCTGCTAAGAAACACAGCTATATAACAATATGTTTCCGACCCTATTATATCACACAGGGGGCGGAAATGCAAGCCGATAACGGCAGAAAGGTACACCATGAACGAAAATAATACAAGACCGCTTCCACGTATGCGCACAATTAAGGAGACCGGAGCAGAAACAGGTTACCCGATATACTTTATCAGGCAGCTTGTCAAACAGAATAAAATCCGCTATGTTATGGCGGGAAAGAAAGTGCTTGTCAACCTTGACAGCTTCATTGACTATCTGGAAAAGGGTGAGCGCAATGAATAAAATTCACTGCTGCATGACAGAAAAAAGCATACTTGATTTTATCCCAATAGGTGAGGAAAACGCTGTACACTCTGCGGAGATATGTGCACGCTTTGGCCTTACCGAGAGGGAGCGGCGGAAGCTGTTTGAACGTCTGCGGAATGCTGGGGTGGTCATCTGCTCTTGCGATAACGGATTCTTCAAGCCTGCTGATCTGGCAGAGCTGACAGCATACATCGGCAGAGAAAGGGCACGGAGCAGGAGCATTTCAAATTCTCTGAGATCAGCAAGGAAGCTGTTGAAAGAGTGGGGCGGTGAGCCTGATTGAGATTTGAAGGCATATCAAAGGAGACTATGGCGCAAAGCCTCAATGAACTGGTATTTGAATGCATTATACGTCATGGGGTGGAGCGTGCCGGGTATTTCACTGACCTTATGGACACAGCGAGAAGTTACGGGCTTGAAACGGAGCTGGAGAGAATCGCAAAAGCTATCTGCCTGAAACAGGGCGAGCCTGACCTTTGGGAGCTTCCCAAGTCCTTTGAGGTCAGCGCCCAGCTTCCCAAGCTGACTGAAAGGTGTTTACCGCCCAAGCTCTGGGAATATCTGAAAGCTGTATCAGAGTATGTACAAGTAGCGCCCGAAATGTGTGTGCTTCCTTTGCTGTCAGTCCTTTCAATGTGTGTACAAGGTAAGGCAGTTATCAGACACCCGAAGAACGCCCACACCGAGCCGCTGAACATCTATACAATGACGATTGCAGCACCGGGAGAACGAAAGTCAGGCAGCTTCAAGGAATTTATAAGACCTGTGAACGAATATCAGGCACAGCGCAATGAAGCTTTGCGGCTAGCGGTACGTAACTATAAAACGCAGAAAACTTTTCTGGAGCGGCAGCGTGACAACGCCATGAAAGGACTAAAAGCCGATCTGAAAAAAGCACAGGAGTTTGATAAACAGCTTACAGAGCTGAAAGAAGTTCATGAGCTGAAGCTGTACATTAAGGACACAACACCGGAAGCTCTGGCGGGGGAACTTGCAAAGCAGGGAGAACGGCTTGCGATCCTTGACGATGAGGGAACAGTCTTTGATGTACTGGCGGGAGTTTATTCAAGCGGACAGGTGAATATCAATATCCTGCTTGAAGCTTATGACGGTTCACCCTACACCATATCAAGAAAGACAAGTGAGGATATCACGCTTTTAAACCCGCTGCTTGCTGTGGGGCTTATGGTTCAGCCTGCACACTATGGAGAAGCTATGAGCAATAAGCAATTCTCTGGCAGGGGCTTTATACACCGTTTTTTCTTCTCTTTTCCGGAAGCGAGAGCGGGACATCTGAACTTTCAAAGCCCTGATATCCCGTTAAAACTGCAAAAAGATTATCATGATCTGGTGCAGAGCCTGCTTTCGATACCATACCCGCAGGAAACTATCCCACAGATATATCACAGCCCGGAAGCGGCGATATTATTCGAGGATTATCACGACTGCTTACAAAGACAAATGCAGCAGGGTGAGCGCTTTGAAAATATGAAAGAGTGGGCTTCAAAGCAGTTTGCAAGGGCTTTACGTGTGGCGGGAATATTCCACCTGATAGAACATTCAACGGATATCAGGCAGGCGGTGCAGATACCAATGAGCGGTGAAACAGCTTTCACAGCATTAGAGTTTTGCCGCTGGAGTGAACAGCAGGCTTTCTATGCGCTTTCGGGTGAGGGTGTAGAGAGCGAGACCGTGCGCAATGCAAAGATGATACTGGACAAGCTGAAAAAACTGGAAGTGGACGAGATCACCAAAAGCGAACTGCTTTCAAGGAAGATCACCAGACTATCAGCGCAAGAGCTTAGTGAGCCGTTGACACTTCTTGAAAGTCTGAACTATATCAGGATAATAGAGGAACACGGCACCGGAAGCAAGCCAAAAACGAGAATACAAATCAATCCCACCACTAAATTGACAAAATTGACAAAAGTTGACACGAAAATGTCAACTTTATAACCCCCGAAAAATAGGGCTTTCAGAGGTAAAAACATGAAAGTTGACAAAATTGACAGGGTAGTACGGACACTTTAAAAAGTAAATTTACCATATATTGGAAATAAGCCGCTATTTTTTCATTTTTTTCCTTACCTTGTCAACATTGTCAATTTTCTCAAAAACAAGGCTTAAACGCCGTAAAATATGGCTTTTAAAAGTTGACAAAACAGTGTCAATTTATGTCAACTTTGTCAACTTTTGTATTAGCGTGCTAAAGTGAAAGGAAGATGCTTGTGTTTATACTCACAGACGATAACAGACTTATTAACACTGACTATATATCAGCGATAAGGCGGAGCTATTCAGCTATTGAAGCATTTACCAAAAACGGCGGCAGGACAACTCTTGCAAGCTATGACAGTGAGAAAGTGTGTGCGCTTGCGTTTGAAATGTTAGTTGAAACAATGGAAGAAAGAAAAGAGCTTTATGATCTGAGCGAATGAGCATATCAGACGGGGGCTTTCGTACTTCAACCGCGCACTCCCCATTTTTCTCACGGAGAATATTAATACACCTGAAATCCTGACCCACAAAAACCCACATTCAGAAACCCTAAAAAACCCAAATTGAAAAATCACCGGAAGCATAAACAAGGGGGCACAGTAATGACCAATGAACAGCTTGCAAGCTTCATTCAGCAGGACAACTCGGAACTGATACCAATACTCTGGGAACGAGTGAAAAATCTGTGCTTCCTGATCTGCGGAAAGTACTTTGCAAAGTATTCGGAGAAATTCGCCGCCTGCGGTGTGGAGCTGTGCGATCTGCGGCAGGAATGTTACAGCGCTTTTCTTCTGGCGGTAAAATCTTACAAGGCTGACAGCGAATTGCAGTTCACGAGCTTTCTTGAATATCCTATCAGGAACACGGCGGCGGAGCTTCTCGGTATACGCAACACCGACCGCACGAACTGCAAGCCCCTTGATAACGCTGTGAGCCTTGACAAGCCAATTGAAGCCGCTGACAATGATAATATGACCCTTGCAGACGTTATCCCCGATACCGAGAGCACAAAGGCTTTTGAACGGGTCTTGCAGGAAGTCGCAGACGATCACGCCCGAGCTGTACTGTGGGAAGCTCTGGAGAAACTGACCGAGCGGGAGCGTGATGTAATTGTCCTGATCTTCTTTGAAGGAAAGACAGCACAGGCAATTGCTGCGGAGTGGGGTGTATCTGCGCAAAGAGTGGGACAGATAAAGGGGCAGGCTATACACACATTACGAAAAATACCCACTTTGAAAGTCCTTTATGAAGAGAACCGAGCCGAAAAGCGGTTGCACTTCAATAGTCACGATTATGGATACAACTACATGATATCACAGCAGGAAGTCAGGCGGGCACTGCGGACAGGGGAATGTCTGACCGAGAGCCAACGGCAGAAAATAGCGGCGGACTGCACTGTGCAGAGTGATCCTGTATATAAAGCCCTGCAAGCTCTGGGGCGGACAAGCACGGAGATCATCACCCGAGCCGATGACACGGAGATCAGGCAGCGAGCCGAGACCAGACTGCAAGAGCTTTCCCGATACCGTGAAATAACCTATGGTCTGCGGCAGGCGGTCTATTACGATGAACGGCAGAAACTTCTTGCGGTGAAAGCTATCACTAGGACACTGTCAAACAAACAGAGCGCCACGCTGTGAGGGTTTGCGGAGTATGGCAGGGTAAACGAACTTTCAAAAACAGGGCAGCTTATAAAGGCGCTGTATGGTCATATAGGCAAAAGAAAAGAGCAGGCTTGCGATGGTATCAGCAGACCTGCACTTATTCTCTATGTGAAACAAGCATAAACCAAATGTGTAATATTTGTTAACTATGTATATTGATATATTGGCAGTTTTATGCTACTATAAAACATATCAAAATATTAACCGATACTTAACAATATGGAAAGGCGTGAAATTATGGCATCAGAAAAAAGTAAGCAGGACAGAGAGAAACTTGCAAATATGTTATACTCGCTGGGAATAAGAACGCATGAACAATTTGAAGAGTTTATGAAATTGGTACGTTCTTTTGATCCCAATGACCTGAATAACGAGGAAAGTTTGGCACTAGCACGCGAAAAATTTGATGCTATTGCTAAAATGGCAAATGCCTGAACCTGATAACTCTTTCAAAGCCTGCTACAATAGCGGGCTTTATTCTTTGTATGCAATCGAACCCCGAGTGAACCCCGAGAACGTCAACACCATAACGAACAGAGAGCGAACAGAGAGACCAGGGGCAGGGGTATGCCAAAAAGTATGATCCGATCAGAGGGAGACCGCTGCAAAGGAATGTAGTGTATAAAAAAATCCCTTTTTGAAATTTCAGAGAGGGGCAATTGAACCACGAGCAAACCCAGAGCAAACACAGAGCAAATTTCGAGAGTACACCCCCCTTTGAAAAGCAATAGCCAAATCGGAGGGACTGGACAGGGGTACATCATTTTCACACAAAAGAAAAAAATGAGATTTTCTGTATAGCTTTTTTTCAAGTTTGCTATGCCATCATATGCCACCATGTAGAATTTACGGAACTAATTACGAAAAATTACGTTTCGGAATACATTATGCCATCATATAGAATTTATGGAGCCTAGAAAAAAGGAGCTGCACAAAGCCCGCTGCACATAATGCAAGACCCAGACCCCGACGACGATCAATGACGCGACAGAGACAAAGCGGCGAGGAACAGGCGAGAACCGCCGCCGATCTGATACCCCCCCGCCCCTTGACTTTTCACCCAGCAGGAAACCCGCCACCAAATGCCCTGCTACATTCACAAAAAATTCCCGAAAACGAATTTTCACGACTTTTTATAGAAAAAACATCGGAAAAACTCGAAATATTTGATTTTTTATCGCAAGAAATCAAATGAAAAAACTAGAGAAAACTTGTAATTTAAGTGTGCTTTTTGACATTTTTCGAGATAGGTTATATCCCCCTTTTGATTTTCAAATGATCTATGCGAGGGGGAGCAACCATTGGAAAGCTACTCGGGAAAGTTTGGAGCCACCCCCTACCGAGTACCGCCTGCAGATAAGAAAGTACTTAGTTTTACCAAGTTTTGAAATTCTCTTTTACAGGAAACACTAAGCCCGCTATGCCTGCTAAGATATTTCTTTTTGCAGGCTGCTATATAGGGGGGGAGACCCCACCCCAGCACAGGGGGCTTGATCTTCAACCGGTGCACTACTCATTTTTCCCGCGGAAACAATGTACAAAGTGTAACAAGCTTGAAAAATGCCAAACCCGAAAAAACCCGAATTTTAAAAAAGCTCATTATGCAAGCACTGGATTTGTATAGCCGCCAAATCCGCTTGTTAGTGGACACCCCTAAGACCCCTACACGTAAAAACAGACAGTGAATACCCAATATCTATTTTGTCAGCCAAGCCGACAAAAAGAAAAAAACGGAGGTAAAAAAACTTGTAATTCAAGTGTGTTTTTGATGATTTTTGAAGCTGTACAATAATATGTACTTATTTTTGTGCGTTATTTGTGCGTTATAGGGTGCAAAAAATCAAAAAAATGCACTAAAAATCACTAATCGACACTAAGCGCGAATATGCATAAAACCGCGCAAAATAGGGCTTTACTCAACATTATAAAAAATCGCTTTTCAAATCTCCGAGTGTTCAAGTCCCGTTTGCCGCACCAAACCAAAACCTCGTAAACACGGCGTTTGCGAGGTTTTTTCATGCCCAAAATCCAGGTTTGGACTTTATTTTGGACCTTATTGGGGAAAGTTTCGGCGGGAGTTCTGTGTATAGAGCTCCCGCCGATTTTTGGTTGGGTATTATTTGGGTGTTAGCCAGCTTCTTTCCCCTCGATTACCTCCGCCATAATATTGCTTGCTCGGCGCTTACTTTCTGCGAAGTAATGACTGTAAGTAGACATCGTAGTCACAGGTGTGCTATGCCCTAACATCGCGGCAACGGTGGTCGGGTCAACTCCTGCTTCGATCTCGACCGATGCGAAGAAATGCCTGAAGCTGTGCAAACCATAGAATGGGAAATTCCTGCGTTCACATTCCCGCATCAGCCATGTGTATGGCGTGTTCGGATGCATTGGCTGACCATCCCACTTGGTGAATAATCGGTCGTGTTCCTGCCACTTGTCACCGAGGTTTGCCTTGTAGCTGTCCTGATCATGTTTGTAAGCTTTCAGCAGATCGATGACCGCAGGCGGAAGATCTACAAGCCGCGTGGACTTCTCCGTTTTGGTCGCATCTGAATATATACCCTTGTCAGCAGTGTAGTTTGATGTGTGGTCTATCATCACAGTACCACTTTCAAAATCAATATTCTTCCATTCTATCCCAAGTAATTCACCTCTGCGACACCCCGTGTATATAGCCAGCGTAAAAAACACCTTGTATTTCATCGGCGCTTCACGAAGTATCTTCATAAACTCACGTGCCTGTTCTTTTGTGTAGATGTGCTTTTCAGATTTCTTGTACGCTTTTCCGCTTGCATCGACCTTAGGTATGATGACTTTTGAACAAGGGTTTGCATTCACCATGTCCAACCTTATCGCATACTCGAATATGGATGAGATGAAAGATAAATGATGCCGCATTGTCTTTTGTGAGAGCGGTTTTCCGTTCCGTTTGTTAGCACCTGGCTTTGCTAAACTATTTATGAATTTCTGAATATCCCTCGCAGTTATCTTGTCGATGCGCATATGTCCCAGCGCAGGTATGACCCTGTCTGCAATGAGATGTTCACGCTGAAGTGTCGTACTGCGGTGGTTGAGTTCAGCATACTCGGTCGCCCACATCTCAATAACTTTCTGGAACTTGACAGCCGCAGTCACCTGACCATGTGCGCACTCTTCCTCGAACAGTATCGCAATACGCTGAACCTCTTTCTCTGCCTGTTTAGCAGACATATTTTCAGGCGGTTTCCAACTCTTGAAACGCACCATCTGCTTTCCGTGCACATCATAACCGCAGTACGCACGAATACGGTATGATGTGACTTCACCTTTCTTGTTTTTTCGTTTTTCAATGTACGCCATGTGTTTCGTCCTTTCGATTTATATTTGCCTGTCGGCAACGCAAATACTACCACAGACTGACGGGCATATCCAGCTGACACGCAAACGTTAATTTCTGCAACATATTTTTCTACCGAACCACTAACTCGCCGCTCAGATATTTGTGCAGTATCTCTTTGTTTATCAGATACTTTTTGCCCGCTTTGAAGCAAGGCAGTTCACCCGACCTGCACATCTCACGCACGCGGTACTCTGTTAGTCCGTCCACAAGTGCAGCAGCTTCTTTTATTGTCAGCATTGTAATTTTTGTTTCAGCCATTCAAATATCACACTCCTTGATGTCTCATACATTTTGTCTTGTGATAAATCTGCTGTTCATTTTAGAACTTCCTTTCTATTTGAAATTCAGGGCTTGACGCCACGCAAAACCCGCGTACCTACGCGCTTATATCGAGATTTTTGAAATTTTGACACCACACTTTTCTGAAATTTGCGGGATTGACACCAATTCCCGATATGCCAAAACCCCCGTAGAATGTGGTCGGCGTTGCCATCCGCTGTGAAATTTGCGGCGAATTGACGCCGCAACTTTAACCTGCACATCGTTTCCCGGTGCAATATCTACCAGATAATGAGATACGTGTAAATATCAAATCATACTATTCCGCATTAATTTTGCCCACAGCCGCGCACAAATCGCTTGTGTGGCGTTTTGTTGGCGTGGTGGACTAACTACCCGACAGGCGATATTTGTCGAGCACAAATCGGATTACGTTCCGAGTTTCAACTACGGTACTATAACGCCACGTTTTTCGTAGATTTTTTGCCGTAATTTTGCTGTACTAATGTGTACAATATCCTCGAATGACATTCTCACGATAGGCACACGCTTGCCGCCGATGAGCACATACTCAGGGTCATCAGCTTCGTAGTCAGGGACAGCAGATGCAGGTACAGGGTCAGTAGAAATGCTGGTGTCGCTGCCATCACCCTCAACCGATAACGAAGATATTTCAGCGTTTCGTGAACATTCAGTGACGGTAGGGTCAGCAATTTGAGCCTGCTCTGGCATCAGATTTTTACCGTCACTACCGTCACTCTTTTTGTCATAGCCGATGAGCAACAGCCGCTGGCCGTTGCTGCGCTTGACCTCGAAAGTCACACCCAGGTCACGTAGTTCATATGCATGTCGGAACATATTTCTTGTCAATCGGTTGGCAAAATACTCACCGCCATATTTTTCTTTCAGCAAACTGCAGAACTCCGTCGCCGAGCCTTTGAAAGAACACCGCCCGACCATCAGGTCATGCACAGCGAACACAAAAGTGTCGGGTGGCTTGTCCTCACGTTCATCTGTAAGTAACCAGCGTGCGCCATCTCTATTCAAAGTCAGTTCGCAGTCCTCAATGTCACGACCTGTCGCATACAGCACAGCCTGACCGCCGCACCGCTTATCCTTTTTCAGTACCAGCATACCGTCCACACAACCGTTCAGACCTGTGCTTCCCGAGATCATATTGAACGGATCGCTGTCCATCGCTTTACGCAGGTGATGAACAAGGATGATGCTGATGTTAAGCTGTTCAGCCAGAGATTTCAGCGGTATCAACTCAGCATAGTCACTGCCGTAGCTGCTGTCTGTTTCGCTCCGTACCATCTGCAATGTATCGATGACCACCAACCGAAGGTCATCATGTTCCGACTTGAATTTTGATATTTGTTCGCACAGTCCATCGCCTATCGTGTCTGCTTTCAGCGAGAAGAACAACTTCTCTGATGGCTCATCGGTCAGTTCATACAGCCTGGATTGTATCCTCTGCCAGCTGTCTTCGAGACAAAAATACAGCGCCGTACCTTGCCGTGTCGGACGTTCCAGCAGTTTTTCTCCTTTCGATATTGCAAGGCAAAGTTCCAGAGCCAACCACGATTTCCCCACCTTTGGTGAGCCTGCTAGAATGTACAGTCCCTGTGAGATGAGACCCTCTACTGCGAATACTGTTGGCTTGTAGAGCGTGGTCATGATCTCCTCGCAGGATTTTGTGATCAGATTTTTCAACCTACCATCTCCTTTCAGATTTATTATCCGCATACAGTACAATTCCTCTGTTCGCCATTGCGTTACGGACAGGTCTTTCCTTACTTGGCGCGCTAGCCCCCTCCAAGGTATCGTGGCACACTTTTGTTCCGTAGGTATCTCTCCTGCTGCGGGATTCAATTTTATCCGGGCAAAACAAAAAGCCCCTTACATATTTTCACGAATAGCAAAGCTGACAGTCTGAAAAAACAAACTGCCTGGATGCGTATTCGTGCCTATATGTAAAG